>TBL_comb48_EPIDRAFT_1001136_pt1 | contig 20068 bp, 20 predicted proteins | sample TroBogEpilimnion_37_FD_10681 | JGI IMG/M metagenome (IMG submission 10681)
CGGCTAAATAAGCAATTTTATGACTACGATAATGGCACTACAAAAATACTTTAAATAAAATCCGTTATAAATCAAAATATTATATTAGGCTCGAGGCCAAAAACAGGAAAATAGTGTTAAACATAGGCTAGGTCAGCGGGTATTGGGCGTATATCAAATCGAAAATATCGCTCGTATCAGGAATTTTTTATTGATGGTAATTTGAAGGTTGAATATCCGGTAGCGACCCACAGTAGATATTGACCGCATTTATTGAGCTAACAAAAAAATAACAACTTGCTAACAACTTTTTTCTACTGATTTAGTATACTCAAATCAAACTGATTGACTGTAGTCGACCCACTGACTGTCAGTCAGGTATGGATTTAGGCTTCTATATAGCAGTCATTAACAAATTAACGCTATTAACCTAAAGCAACTTATTTTTTTAGTTAGTTCTTATAGGTAATTATACGGATTAATTTTTCTATTTTAAATAATATAATTTTCCAAAAGTTTAGTTGATGCGGGAGGATGCTTTAAATCTACATATTGATATTGGTTGTCATTTTACGACCCCTTTGAGACATTCGGATGTGGATTTAAGCTTCCCGATACCGGTCATTGCCAAAGTAGCATTATCTACCGGCCAGTCAAATGTGAGCCAATGTAGGACATTTCTAAATTGCGTTTACAGAAGACGCTTCGGATAAGGCGAGGGTATTATGTAGAGTGGCACGTTTTTACTGGCTGCGGATTTGTCTGAGCTATAGGGGCAACCGGAATCTAATTAAACAGCGCAAAGCACCGCCCAGGGTTTGGGGCGGGAGCCCCATTTAAAATAAAATCACACAGACAAAATAGGGCAGCAACACTGGAACTACGACAAACCACATAGACGCAAATATTTTTGTTGTCACCTAATATTAAAAAGCGTAAGCTAGCATCAAAACTATGTGGGAGAATTATATGGTCTATGTCGATTTACGTGCACTGATGCTTCGAGTTCTGCTCCTGATTGCAGGTACTATGGTATCTGGTGTCTCCTTCGCTACGCCCCTGGAATGGTCGATTACCAACCCCACTGAGTCCGCAGCACCGGGAGATACAGTTACCTTTACTGGCGTTATCACCAATAGAACTGGGCAGGCACTCGAATCAACCGATTTATTTCTAAATTTTTTGGCCTTTGACTTCGACGTTCTGACGCCCAATCAAGAGTTGGGCATAGTGCCTTTCACCCTGCCCGATTTCACGTTCTCTGCCGATGTAGCGCTCTTTAATGTCTATGTAAATCCACTCGCGGCGACGAGCATTAGCAGGCTTCAGGTGTTGTTACAGGATGTGAACGGTAACCTGACCGATACTATCGACGTCACCGTCGCGATCAATGGTGTGACCAATGATGTCCCCGAGCCGTCGATTGCTGCCCTTTTTACCTTGGGGTGCATAGTGTTTCTTGTCGCTTTCCATCGTCGGCTTATTGCAGATATGGGCAATGGACATCTGATAAGCGTCTCAACCCTTGAGCTTTTGAACAGGAAGTGAGGTCAATATGGCTACAACTATCGTTTCGCCAAAGTTAGTTAGCGCAGAGCCGAACCTGATCAATACGGGCACTGAACTGTATGTTTCTATGCCCCTAATGAATACTGGAACAGAATATGCGCCGAATGTCTTTATCACAGGGTTTACGGTTGCAACTGCGCCACGACTGAGTCCACAAGCGTTTCCGGTTTTTGTGGGGGATCTTGCACCTGGCAATAACGGTGCGACCAATGCGCGCTTCAGCGCGCTTGGCCTCGTGCCAGGTCAGAAGTATCTACTAACGGTCCGTGGGATCTACGGGGCAGAAGCGTCACCGATCGGATTCACCGTCAACCGGTACGTGACTATCCCAGTACCAAGCGCCTACCCGGTGAATTTGTTGAAGGCTCGTGTCCAAGCACTTGTGCAACCTTCAACCTGGAACTACACCATATACAACGATGAGCCGGGGAGTTCACAGCAGTTTCTGGCTGGTTTTTCGCTGACAATCGCTGCGCCTGTGACAGTAACCGGGACGCCGCCGGGCTGGATCGAGGAAACCGATAACTCAACGTATGTTGGCTGGATCGCTGCCGACGAGAATTTACCATACCCAAATCATGTGCGCCCTGGCAGCTCATTGGGAGGGTTTCAGATTCAAAGCAACACCGAACGTTCGGAGTCAACACCGTATGTACTGACATCTTGGAGGCAAGACACGGACGAGAGCGGGCTGGTTGCCCCGGACGTCGTCGTTACTCCGCGCCGCACGCTGTAGGACTAAGCGATGGCAATGTACCAATCTTGCAGGCAGACCGAACTTCTATCAGAGGAGGGCTTATGAGTAAATTTAACGCTCTGCGACTGCGCAAATATGTTGCCGCACGAGACATTTCTGCGCACGAGTCAACCGTTGATAATCTAGTTTCAACGCGGCAGGGCGGCAGCCTTAGCAGCGAGAACCTATTCGACAATCTTGCACGATCCATGGCGGGTTCTTTGTCACGACGCGATGTCCTTAAAACCGCCGTAGCTGGTTTGGCTGGTATTGCGCTGGCTAAGCTTGGCATCAAGACAGCGTGGGCGGGCGCGAACTGCCTGTGCAATGGCACGCCGTATGACCCCAATCTTGCGTGCTGCACGCCGACTGGCGTAGTACAGAAAAACCCGATCGCGGATTTAACGCGATGCCCAGGCAAGGTACCCACCAATCCCCCCCATATTTGCAGACCAAATGGCTGTGGAGGCAGTGGTGGCATTGGGGTGCCCGATAGTTTTTTGGCCGCCGATTTTCTCCCGTCCTGCAATAACCACGACTGTTGCTATGACAGTTGTAATAGTGTCAAGGCCACTTGTGATACAGATTTTCAGACGTCCTTGAGGACGGCATGTACGACTGCCTATCCGGGTGCTGGCCGCCTTGACAGTATAAGGCGTGGAATGTGCTTATCGACGGCGAACACGTATTTCAACTTCGTTGATAGCAGAGGGCAGCCTTATTATGACGCAGCGCAAAGGCAATCCTGTGATTGCTGTGGACTCAATCCTTGCACAACCCCTTGTGCTGGAGGAGCTTGTGGGAATCTGCCACGTTGTTCGGCTAACAATCCCGATTGTCTTTGCTTCACAACCCCTGAAGGTGACGGTGCTTGCATCCCTGGAAGTACGCCTTGTAGAGGGCTGAGACCATGCACTTCTAGCGCCGACTGCCCACCTGGCTACGGATGTGCGGTAACTAGTTGTTGCGGAAACTTCGGTGTCTGCGGCCCTCTGTGCAGTGATGTAACTCCGGCTGGCTCCGCAGTATCCCGATCTTCAAGAATTGCGAGCGCGCCAACCATGGGTGGCAGATGACAGATAACCTCTGGTTGCCGCGAACATGAACGAGTGGCTTGCACTTGCTAGGCTTATTCTAATTGCCGTATTCATTACCGCAGGTATCGCCAAACTTAAAAACCCCCAGAGCTTCAGGGATGGGTTGATTGGCTTCGGCGTGCCGTATGAACTACGGAACCCCATCGGCGTGGCATTACCGTGGTTCGAGCTGAGTTTAGCTATGTTACTGATCCCGAGCAGTACGGTCTGGTGGACCAGCGTCGCCGCTTTGCTATTGCTGGTTGCGTTTACGTTAGCGATCACTTTCAATCTCGCGCGGGGAAGGCACCCAGCATGCAACTGTTTCGGGGCCAATGCCAAGCCAATCAGTGCAGTCACGTTGCTGCGCAACGTCGGATTGATTGCTTGTAGCCTGTTTCTGGTACTATACGGTGCGCAATTCGAGCACCTTAGCATTGCTGCATGGTTCGGCGGCGTGTACGCTAGCCTTGGAGTCACAGCAATGCTGGTCGGTCTGCTTGTTGCGCTTACAGGTATCGGTGGTTGGCTAATTCTGACGCTCACCCACCAGCAAGGACGCTTGATGCTACGTATCGATAACTTGGAACTACGACTGGAGGCTGCTGGGATCGAGCCTGTGCCCAAGCCTATCTCGATTGTACAGGGGCTAGATATCGGTACGCTTGCACCGAATTTTACTTTGCCGCGCTTGCGCGGTGGTACGGTCTCGCTTGATGATTTGCTGGCGATGAGAAAACCTGTGTTGCTAGTGTTCTCTGACCCTGGATGCGGTCCATGCATTGCTATGTTGCCACGCTTAGCACTATGGGAACAGGAGTCAGGGATTGAAATAACTCTCATATTGGTCAGTCGCGGCACTGTCCAAGAAAATCTGACCAAGCTCGGGGAGATCAGTCTGGATAAAGTTCTTCTCCAAACTGATCGAGAAGTCGCCAATCAATATATGGCTGTCGCAACTCCGAGCGCTGTACGCATAAGTGTCGACGGGCTAATTGACTCGCATCTTGCATTCGGCGAGCTTGATATCGCTTCGCTGGTACACGAGTCCACGCCTCATCAACCGCGCGGCACATCAAGTGGGTTATTCACGTCTTTGCTGCCGGAAAGCCAGTCAATCGCGTAGGCGATTACCGCGAACAGCAATAATAGTGGTGACTGACAAATCCTGGTAATCAATTACCTGCCACTAACCCTGCCTTGACACCTATTGCGATCACCTCTAATGTAGAGACATGGTGTACCAATCTAACTTATAAATGTATGTCAATGCCTATCAAACGATCAACTTTGTTGTGGACACTCCTAGTAGTCTTCGTTGCTGTATCAGGACCGACATGGTTGGCCCTGTCGCGCCTCGAACCAGGCGGTGGAAGTTCTTATCAGCCGCCTCCTGTGATTGAGCCTGACGGGGCGGTTCGCATTGGACTGAAGCTTACGGTTTGGGGGGGAGGGGGGCCGATTAATGGACGCAATACTGATGTAGTCATGTATTACAAATCGATCGGATCTAATCAATTTCATGCGGTATCAGGGCATATTATTTCCAGCAATGAGTCGATGGAGTTGTACGAATTCCGCATATCGCATGAATTACACGACGTCATTGGACCTATAGATTACTATTTCGAAGCGACCCTAGACGGGTATAAAACGAAGATGCCAGGTCAACATACTGTCGCCGTGCCATGATGCCATATGATCGTGAATCAATGTGTCAGATGATCAATAACTGCACAATCTAACCCCAAGCCTCGCACTCCGCAGGCCCCCGCGCTAATTTCAGCCATTTTTAACAGCCTTATCCACAGATTTTGTGGATTTTTTGGTCTTCAGCGGTTTGTCACTCTTGATGAAGCGACTCAGGTCGTTGTTTTCCATCCAAGCGTAAAGCGTCGCCGGTGAACAGCCGACAATCAGCGCAATACTGGTCTTGTGGACATTTTTTAGCAGTAGTTCGCTGATCTCGTCCTTACGCTTATCTAGTTTCTTTTCGCTGCTCACAGCCCCCTTGGGACTACCCAGTGGCAAGACTGCCGCTCTTCTCTTTGTCAGCGCTTCGTTTGTCCGTGCGCTGATAAACTCGCGTTCTATTTCAGCGGCCAGGCCCAGCACTACGGTGGTTATTTTTGAATTAAGCGAACCGTCCATGAGTAATCATTCAGTCTCCCTCTTTGAAAAAGAGGAGTTAGGGGAGATTTTATTAGATAAATCCCCTCAATCCCCCTTTTTCAAAGGGGGAGATGAATAGTTACGTCCATGATCATGTTGGATTTTGCGATATGTACGGCAATTTCTTTTCTGGCCGCTTCTTGCGATATTTCCAGTACCTGCAAGGTGGATCGTGCCAGCCTTGAAATTTCGGCCACCAGTAAAACATCACCGGCTTTGGCTTGTTCAAAAAGCTTGCCCAGGTCGCGTTCTTTCCAGTTTTTCTTGCCGCTGGCAGTGTCGTCAATAAATGTCGGTGGTTCCAGTTGGTGGTTTTTCTGCGCGTAGCCGATGACGCCGTGACGTTCATTTTTTAGACATACTGGCAGTCATAAAAAGCGTTGACCATCTTACATTTGACCGTCTGTTGGAACATTGCCGAGCTTCATTCAGCCGTATTCATCGCCATAAAGCGGCCAGTCGCGACCGGCCGCAATTGGCCGATTACCGTCAACCATTTGGATTTCAGTATACTAAATCAGCAGAAAAAAGTTGTTAGCAAGTTGTTATATTATTGTTAGCGCTCATCAATAAATGGAAACCTGCAATGACGTACTATGGAAGTTATTTGAATGTCGGGTAGTGGCCGATTAACTAGCATTGACCAAAGTTCGGCTATCGACAAGCCCAGAGTAAAGTATTTTTCATAAATTAAATTCCCAAACGCCAAGACTCAATACGAGCTTATCCCTTTAAATGTGCGTGAGTTGTTTGGCTATAAAAGAGTGCAGGTTAGTATCTACTGCTACAGTTATTGTTGATCAATCGAAACTGAAATTAACCGCAAGCAATGCCAAGCCTTAACTAATGACTTTCTTTTTCGATAACCGACATCTAGCCAAAAACTCATTAACTCTGAAGGAAAAATAAATAAATTAACTGATAGGGTTTGCGCAGGTTCTGCTCTAGCTGAATAACAAAAATGCAGTGAAGACCGGAGCTTCCCCGGAGAGTAGGCAAAAAAAAGCCCTTACATTGCTGTAAGGGCTTGATTTATTTGGCTCCCCCGGACGGGCTCGAACCGCCGACCTAGTGATTAACAGTCACCCGCTCTACCAACTGAGCTACAGGGGAATAAACTTTTATAATAATGGTGCGCCCAGAGAGATTTGAACTCCCGACCGATCGGTTCGTAGCCGATTACTCTATCCAGCTGAGCTATGGGCGCCTTATTAAGCTCGCCATTATCTTTGTTTATTTTAGTTGTGTCAACCTAAATTTAAAAATAATGGAATTAAATGGTGGCGGAGAGAGAGGGGTTCGAACCCTCGATGGGAGTTAAAGCCCATACTCCCTTAGCAGGGGAGCGCCTTCAGCCTCTCGGCCATCTCTCCTAAATTGTTTACTCTTCTATACTAGTTGAACTACCAGTCTCAGCTTGCTCTTTTCTGATTCTTTCGTAAATTTCTTCTCTGTGTACAGATACATCTTTTGGTGCGTTAACACCTATACGAACTTGGTTTCCCTTCACTCCAAGAACAGTGACAGTCACCTCATCACCAATCATTAAAGTCTCCCCTACTCGACGAGTCAATATCAGCATGGCTTCTCCCTAATCGTATATTAAAAACGCTTTGCTGTTACACAGCATCCAACTTAGGCGCACATCATAACATTTTTTTTGAATAAACAAAGTTAAAACAGCAATGATTATTAAAATAGCCGTGCTTTGGGGGGCGTTATATCTAGCATTTAGCAAAGTTTTGCGTCGATTGCATTCAGATAGAGTCCTTTTAAGCACAGGATTTTTAACTATTAGTAGGGTGTTTAATGGTAGTTACAGGCTTAGTGAGTTGTACTTGTTTGTGGTGGCGGTATGGGGAAGCTAAAAACTTAGCTGAGGTGACCGTTCATTCAACTGGTAGTCATTGTCGTTCAGGTATCATTCTCCCTGAACCAACTATCGTAGTGGTCGATTCAGACCAACGCAGTGCTGGTGTCGGTTTCGTAACGATAATTATACGCTCCTGGAACATTCAAGCGGGTATCTCAGCACTTATTTCAGTTGCGTGGGGTTGTGAGGGTGCTGGTTGGCTGTGGCTGATATCTGGTTGAGAGCTTAGGGGGCTTGGTTGAGTCTGGGTGATAGGGGCTTGAGGTTTGTGGCTAGTTAGGGGCACAGTGCAGGGTGTTTAAGTTAGACATCAGTCATCTAAAAGCGCGACTGCAACAGCTATAATTGTTGTCTGTAAAACAGTTAAGGCTATTTTACTCAAGCTACTGTAGGTCTGTGAAGGTGAATTAAGGCTTAGGTCGCTAAAGAACGAGTTATGCCCTGCTGCTACTGTGGCTTACTATCAAAAAGTGTGGCATATGCCTTACCTAGTCAGTTAAATAACCTAGTTTAATTAATTTAGGTTTTGAGTGGCAAGCTGTAAGCCTTGAATAGTAAGGGATGCTTAAGTTGGCATTCTTTGTGCTTTATATATTATCGGTTTGCTAAGTAGTTTTCTGAATGCTTAGGCTATTAATAATAATTAGACATAGAGAGAATGCATGACTCCATTTAAACGAACGTTATTACAACTTGCCATAACGGCAACGTTGTTTCCAAGTGTAGGCTTGATGGCCGCGACAACAGATGACCAAACTGCAGCACCTACAGGGGTTGCTACAGCAGTTGATGCCGCTGTTAATGCACTTACTGCACCAGTTACTGCCCCCGCTACCGGCGATGCGACTGTCTTAGCGCCGATGGATGTAACTGCTACCGGCTTAGGTAAGGGGTCAGCACTTGAAAAAATGGATATTAATACTACCACTTTAACGCGTGAGCAGATTGCTAGTAGCCCACAGTTAAATTTAGATCAAATATTAACTCAGCAAATGGGTGTATTTATCAATAATGCCCAGTCTCAGACTGATCAAACAGGTACTGGCGTATCTATGCGCGGTTCTCCATCAGGCATGGTATTGGTGATGGTTGATGGTGTGCCCATGAATGACGGTATGTTTAGAACCGTAGACTGGCAACAAATCCCTAAATCTACTATTGATAAAATAGAAATTATCCGCGGCGGCGGTGGTGCTTCTATGTGGGGTAATATGGCTTCAGGTGGGATTATTAACATTACCACGAAAGCGCCAGAAAAAGGCAATAAGCAATTAGGCTTTGCTTACGGCAATATGGATACGAAGGTCGGTAGTGCGGCTATTACGGCCTTTGCGAATGATAAAATACAGACCTCTTTTAATTATGACGTAGTTGAAACGGCAGGTTGGATAGGTTTACCTAAGCAAGATAGAGTTTCACCGAATACCAATGTTAGTAGTGCCTATCGTGCTCACAATGGTTTATGGTCAACTTATTTTACGCCTAATGACAATTCTCGTTATTTTGTTAAAATTTACGGCACTGAACTGTTACAAGATCAATTACAGTATGCAGCACAAAATGATCAGCTTTATAAATTAGGTTTGCGTACTGGTGGTAAAACAAGTTATTCAAAATCGGGCAGTTTTAACTTTACTGGTTTTTATGATTATAACGAGATGGATAAAGCTAATGCTGGTTTGTCCCCAGGAGTAACTGGTTCTCCTACCATTAACTATATTACAGGTGCAGGTATTTCCCAGTCGGTTAATCAACCTACGCAAATAGAAGCTATTAATTATGCTCAATATGGATTTAGTAGCTTTGTACAGGATCGCTTAGACTTACATCAATGGGGATCTGTAGAAGATATTAAAGTCGGCGTTGATGCGCGTGGAGTCAATATCTCTGACCATGCAACAGTTTTAACGCAATTAGGTACTACTTCAGTTTCAAAGGCCAATACCTTCAATCCCTATTTGACGACTGATACTTCAGGTCAAAATGCCTTTGAAGGTATATTCTTGCAAGGTACTTATAAACCAGCTTTAGTACCTGGTTTGCAGGCAACATTAGGAGTAAGAGAAGATTTGTATCAAGCTTTTAATCCTTCGGTACAAGTCAAAAAGGCTACTGGTAGCAATGTGCAAACAGGTGGCACAAATTTACAATTTAATCAGCTAGATCCTAGGTTTGGTCTGAAATATGGTTTTGACAATGGTATCGACTTACGAGGCGCTGTCTATAGAAACATGACTGCTCCCGGCATGAATCAACTCTATCGTAGTTATGGGAGTTCATCTTATAGTGGGTCTAATTCTGGTTTAACGCCACTGTCTACTTTCGGACAAGAAATAGGTATCGACTTTACGGGCAACAAAGTAAAGACCTCATTAACAGGTTTTCATAATATTATTTCTAATTACATTACATCGGTCGGTGTGTGTGGAAAAAAATACGGGAATGCTGCTGATTGTACTACTGCAGAATTAGCTACAATAAACGCTGCTCCAGGTTATGTTAATGCGAGTCAAAATCAAAACATTGGTTCCGTCACTACCAAAGGAGTTGAAGCATTTGCAGAATGGAAGGCATTGGATACCTTGACATTGAATGCTAGTCTTGCAAAAAACTTCGCTCAAGTAGACAGTTTTAATGCCTTGATGACGGTAGCAAATAATAAGGCTCTAGCACAACCTGGCGGTGTGGCGTTATTAAGTCCTGGTATGCAATTAGCAGGCATACCAACTTTAATGTTGACACAAGGCGGTACATGGAATATTAGACCTGATTTGACTATGAGTTGGGCTATCAAAGCATGGCCAGCCTATTTCTCCAGTGATACCGTGCATACTGGTAATTCTATGAATCAGGCGGCCACTACTGCAGACGTACATTTTGGTTATAAAGCGACCAAAAAAATTGATTTATATATTAATGCCCAAAATATTAATAATGCTTATTATTTATCATCGGGCATGGCTTCTACTTCTACTGTAGGTACCATTGGTCAGCCACGCACTATCTTAGGTGGGTTTAATATTAAGTTTTAAGTAGTAAAGCAAAAGTCATCTTGCTTTACTATTCTGTAAGGCGGGGTGATTGTATTCCCTATACCAGCAAGCTGCGTCCCCTCGCGCCTTGCTGGTATCTTTATTTGTAGTCGCGTAAGATACCCATCGGTGCTCAATGCACTTTATCCAAGCGCGCAGGGCATGCCTTTAGAGGCCGCTAATATTAATCAAATCGACAGCTATTATGACTAACAAATCTCATGCGGCGGCAAAAAAGCCCCCTATTAAACGACAACTCAGCTATGCCTCGGTATGGCGCTGGCATTTTTATGCGGGTTTGTTTTGTATACCTTTTGCTATTTGGTTGGCAACCACAGGTGGTATCTATTTATTTAAGCCACAAGTTGAAAACTGGCAAGAGCGTAGCTTTGACAGTTTAGAAATAACCGGCGAGCGTGCAACGGCTCAAGCACAAGTTACGGCCGCTTTGGCTGCGGTACCCGGTACCGTATTAAATGCTTATATACTGCCTGATAACGCAGAGTCTGCCGTGCGTATCTTGGTGGGTAAAGGCAAAGAATTAACGCGCGTTTATCTAAATCCACAAACTTTAGAAATCTTGAAGGTACAGCCTGAAGATGAGCGCTTAATGCAGCTAGTGCATAAATTGCACGGTAGTTTATTGTTGGGTGATAGAGGCTCGATGTTGGTTGAGCTGGCCGCCTCTTGGATGATCGTGCTGATCATCACTGGCTTATATTTATGGTGGCCACGTAATGCTTCGGGTTTGGCGGGGATTGTTTATCCACGCTTAAATCAAGATGGTCGCACTTTTTGGCGCGACATCCATTCGGTCACCGGTTTATGGGTGTCATTTTTCATTTTGTTTTTACTGATCTCTGGTTTGCCGTGGGCGAAATCGTGGGGCGGTATGTTGAAGGAAGTGCGTCAAATCGGTGTAGCCACTGTGGTTAAACAAGATTGGACAACGGGTCCTTCTTCAGAGCAGGCTTTGCGCATGGCCACTAATAGCCCAGTGGCTGATGAGCATGAGTTTCATCGCGGCATGGCACATAGCCAGGCTGGTTATGAGCAAATAGATAAGTTGGTCGATATTGTCGCTTTACAAAATTTAGTGCCGCCGGTATTGATTTCACCGCCGAGTAAAAACAACGGTGCTTGGTCGGCGCGTTCAGATAGTCAAAATCGCATGTTGCGCGTTAATCTTAAACTTGATGCGACTACCGGTGAGATTACTGAGCGCAAAGATTTCTCATCTAAAGCCTTGCTGGACAAATTTATCGGTATAGGTATTTCTGTGCATGAAGGCCAGCTATTCGGCTGGGTTAATCAGCTGTTAGGCTTGTTGACGGCACTGGGCATACTGTTGATAACAGTGAGTGGGGTAGTCATGTGGTGGTCACGCAAACCTGTCGATAGCTTAGGCGCACCTAAATCACCTAGAAACCAGAAGTTACCGTTACTATTAGGTTTGGTTATTGTTGCTTTAGGGGCGTTGTTGCCTTTGTTAGGTCTGTCGCTGATTTTTATTTTAGTGATTGAGTTTGCCTTGTTATGCCGAATTACTAAAGTTAAGGCGTTTTTGGGTATAGGGTGATTTGTAGGTTGGGTTGCGTCTTTTCGCAACCCAACCTAGTGGTCATGTTTAGTATTAAAGCAGCTTAACCAGCGCAGCAACAATGCCAATTGAAACGGTCATTAATGCGCCTAACTTAATAATTAGACGTTGCTCCATGTCTTGTATGTCTCGGCGTAGGAGATCCGCTTCATGTCTCAAATCTTCCTTAGTAACGAGCTCCTTAAGATTAACTTCCAATACCTCTGAAAGCACAGTGGCCTCGGCTTCTGCTTGAGCGGATGGTACTCCAGCTTCTTTGAGAGTATTGGCAAATTTCAATGTATCAAATGTTATTGTTGCCATAAAAAACCCCAGCTAGTTTTAAGTTGTCAGTAGTATAGCAAAGATTATAAAAGAAGATTAACAGACATATGTCTGAAATAAAGTTTATCGACGTCTCTGATCTATTGCCTTACTTATCCAATCCCTAATGTGTGCGTAAGCTATGGGTGCGTGTTTTATCGCTAGTGCTATCAGTTCTAATAATAGTGTTTTAAGGCGTAGGAGCTTGGGCTTAATGGCGGCAAGGTTAACGGCTCGATCTTTAACTTTGCCGATTTTACACAGCCAGCGTAGTAAGCCGCTTATATACAGCACGAATAAACTGATGCCGCTAAAAAACCACGCTAAGCGGCCTGTGGCGCTTAAGGCTTCTCCGGTATGTAAAGGCCAGACCCAGGTGGTAAAGGCTTCGCCAGAAGAGAAGGTGTTAGGGTTTCGTACTTCTTTGATCTGTCCGCTCCAGCGGTCTACCCAAACCGTGGTGTAGGGGTGTCGATGATTGACTTCGTCAGTTTGCCTGATGTTAATCCTATAGATGCCGGTATCGCCCGCAGGCGTGGTGACGCGTCTGAGTTCTGCTTTGGGAAAGGCGCTTTGGGCGACAAACCATGCGGCGGATAAGCCGGTAGGGTGATTGTTGGGTATGGCGGTGCTGGTAATCGTGCGTCCGGTTTCACCATGCTCCATGCCTGAAGTGCCGACTAGGGTTTCTAGGATGACAGGATAGCTGAGCAATATTCCTGTGAAGGCTAATACCATCAGTGGTGGTGCGCTGAACAGACCTATTAAACGGTGTAAATCGAAAGCCAGCCACATCATGCCCGATTGATGGCGTAGTTTAAAACTTTGCGGTAAGGCTTTAATTCCTGGCCACCATAAATACAGTCCAGTACCGCAGGATATCAATAACAACAAACCTAATAAGCCTACGGCATTCCAACCAAAACGATCTAGCTTTAATTGAGTATGCAGATCCAGTAGCCAAGTGGTGGCAGTTTGTCCCCAAAAACGACTGGCAACCACTTCGCTAGTATACGGATTGACTGATACCATCAGCGGTGCATACAGCTCGAAGAAAGTTTCAGTCGGTTTGTCATACCAAACGGTTGCCATGCTATGCGCTGAACGCGGCATTTCTAAAGTCCAGGCGCCGTATCGGTTAGGATGGGCTGCTTTGACTGCGGCCATGATTTTATCGAGTGATTGGTAACTGCCTTGAGCTTGTTCAATAACTAACTGTGGATTGAATAGTTCATCTAGTTCTACCCGATACATGCTAAGGCTGCCGGTAAGCCCCATGAGCGCGAAAAGAAAGCCTACACTGAGGGCAAGATAAAGATGAACCTTAAGCCATGTGGCTCGTTGTAGTGTGCGTAGTTTGGGGATTTGCATGGTTTAGATGAGTTGAAGTAATGATTTTTGGCTACCAAATTAAGACAGGGCAGTTTAGCTTAATCGTTCACTTTTAGACTGGGGTCTCATAAGGGCAGGCAAAGGGCGAAAGGTACAGGGCGAAGGGTTAATCCTAGCCAATTAGGCTGTGTGCCTTTCGTCTGCACTAAAAAGTTCTATTCATTAAAATTATCGGGTAACCAGCCATTCGCTACGCAGTCTTTAAAGCTCCAGCCAGGCATAGTTTCGGTTTTATAGCTCCAAAAGAACCAACCTAGATATTTTTCAAAGGTGAGTAGTTGGGCGGCGGCATAGCCACGAAAGGCGAGGTTGGTTTGGAAATTATCCATGACTTTAGTGGGATAATTAAAAGGGCCTTTAGACCACGCTAATTCACTACGATAGTCCATGCCCAAACTCCATTCACCGACATAAGCGACATGGTTGAATTCGGTAATGATCTCGTTAGCCTCGTGTTGCCAATCGATGACGGCATCGCGGATATGATCGTAGATATTGGCATCTTGCTCGGCACGGCCAAAGCACTGGTAACGATGTATATCTAGGATAATATTCGAATAATCTGGTTCGCAAAGGAAGTTTGTGTAGTCTCTAAAGCTGCGAAAACCATCATGAAAAACCACGGCGACTTGATCTGCGGAGCAATATTGACGTATGCGTTGGTAAGCATCGGTAGTGTATTGTTTTAACAATGCGGTATCGAGTGTGCTGTGAGGTTCATTTAAGACTTCAATAGCGTGTAGGGCAGGGCGACAATGATAGCGTTCAGCTAAGCGTTCAAGTACATTGAGCGAGTGTTCAATATATTCTGGTTTAGTATGCCATTCGCAGACATTGAGGATACCACCATTATCGAAACCATTTTGACAGCCAGGTGCAGCGTGTAAGTCTAGGACTATCACTAATCCAAGGTCTTCGGCCCAATCAAAGGCTTGATCAAGTATGGCTAAGCCACCTTCGACATAAGGATGTAAAGAGCTACCATAAGCAGGATGGTAAGGATAATCTGCGCCAAACAGCCAATGGCCTATAGGAATTCGTACGGCATTAATGCCGATGCTGGTAAGCCAGGCAAAGTCTTCGCGGGTAATAAACTGTTGCCAATGCTCATGGAGTGCGGGTGTGGCTTTTGCGCCTAGTTCTACGCAGTAAGAGGTTTCATCTTCGGCGTTAAGGCCAACGAACAAGCTAGGCGTCATCCATTTTTCCAACACTAGCCAACCACCGAGGTTAACGCCTCGGAGTTTTTTAAGTGATGGCTGTGTGTAAGTGATCACAATGCTAGGACTTTATAAGGCGATTGTTTTGTGATGGAAGGCCGCAATCTGAGCTTCATGGCTGATGGTTAATAGGGCGGCATCAGGCAGTTGTTGACAGATCAAACGGAACATCGCGACTTCGTCTTCAGTGCTTAGTGAATCGAAGGCTTCTTGTAGGAGCACCCATTTTGGTTTATAGAGCAACAGTCTAACTAAGCCTAAGCGTTGTTGTTGTTCTGGGTTTAGAGTGCATTCCCAGTTATCAAATTGTTCTAGTTGATCTAATAATTCAGTCAGTCCCGTTATCCTTAGTGCTTCTTGAATTGAAGTTAAGCTAAAGGTTTCGCAGGGCCATGGATAGCAAATAGTGGCATGTAGTGTGCCATCCGGTAAATAGGGACGAGGAGGCATGAAGTACATGGGCTCACTATCGGGTAATTCGATGCAACCTGAGCCCCAAGGCCAAAGTCCGGCAATGGCTTTAAATAATCTGGCGCCTGTAAAGGCATCGCCAGTAATCAGTACCCGATCACCTAGATTAATTTCAGCATTAACATTGCATAAAATAACCTCACCATCAAGTTTGGACAGGCATAGGTTTTTTAAGCGCAGTATAGACTGATCCGGTTTTTCTAATAAGATACGCTGTGGATCAGGGCGAGCAATTTCTTGTTCTAAGTCATCCAGTGCTTTAACTAAAGCCAATACGCGCTCTACTGAGGCTCTCCACTGAGCAATGCCGGCCATATTGTTGACTGGCCATGAGATAGCGGTGGATAGCTGTTGAAAGGCTTGTACTGATTGCATTAATGCACCTAGCGTAATATTGCCTAAAATAAAGCGAGGTGCAGCAGCTAGGATGGGGAATGCCATTGATAAGACCGAATAACCGGAATTGAATAGCAGAATGTTGGCAAAGGCATGGCTTTGTCGATTATAAATTTCGGTAATGGAAAAGAACAGGTGCTGAAAACGTCTTTGCTCATTCAGTTCACCATGAATGAGAGCAATAGCCTGTGAGTTTTCTCTGGCCTTAACGAGACCGAAACGAAAATTGGCTTCAGCTGATTGCATGATATTGGTGGTGGTTGTTAAAGGCTTTCCTGCCCACCAGCCGAACATAGAGGCGCTGACAGAATAAATAATGGCTATCCAAACTAAATAGCCGTGAATAGGCAGCGTAAAAAGACCTAAATCAATGTTAATAATACCTGAATGCGCCCAGAGTATTTGTGAAAAACTAATGAATAGCAAGGCGCTATAGAAGATAGCGTGACTATATTCTATAGCGATTTCTGTTGAAATGCGTATGTCTTCGGCGATACGGCCATCAGGGTTGTCATGATCTACGGTTTGTATATGTAAAACTTGATATTGATGGCCTTTATTCATCCATTGGCCGATAACGCGCTCTGTTAACCAAGCTCGCCAGCTAATTTGTAAATGTCGTTTAACGATTAAGTGTAAGTAAGTAATGCCCATGCTGGCAGTAAAAATAAGTATCAGTAGACCTATTTGCCGAAACAGCCCTGACATCGAGTGTTGTTCTAAAACATTAAAAAGGTCGGAGCTCCATTGGGTAATAACAACGGCAATACCAATTTGTAATGCGGTGAGAAAAAAAAGGGCTAAAGTTCGGTTGCGGATAAGACCTTTATTTTCAGAATTCCAAAAAGGACCGGCTAGCCGTATGAAATTAATGAAAAATCCGTTTTTAGCTTGCATGAAGATGCTCCGCACTGGGTTATTTCAGGGATGGTAGGTAAGCCACTAAGGTATAGGCTATTTTTATTTAGTAGTATAAGAGGATTCTTATAGTGGTGCATGATTGTTTTTGAGTAGGAAGTTTTTAGCCTCTACTAATGGGTATAAGCATTCAATTCCCCCCTTTAAAAAAAGGGGGATAGTAACGCGAGGTGGGGTGTGTCTTTGCGGTGCTTTATTTTAAAGATAATGTTTCTATGCGGCCTTTTACTTCAATAGACAGTTTGTCTTCTTTAAGTAACCAACCAATAGCACGCTGTATATCATTTTTATTGATTCCAGTTTCGGTCGTGATTTTTGTTACGCTAGCAGATCCATTTTGATCTAGATATTGCCATATTTTACCTGCGGCATCACCGATTATATTTAACATGTTAAGTCACTCGTATAAAAATTGATTATTGGTTAAGTATTGACTCCCCTTTTAAAAAAGGGGGAGACTGAAATAATTACATTATTTATTTTTAATTGGAAGGTCAGGTAACACTATGTTTAACTCTAGTGTTTCCTGATCTTCATCTTGTTCAAAGCTAACGGAGATCGCATCTTGCCCTACGTTAATATATTTTCGAATAACATCCAGTAATTCTTTTTGCAACTCAGGAAGATAAGAGGGCTGATTCTGGGACGAGCGCTCGTGAGCAATTAGAATTTGTAATCGCTCTTTTGCAAGCGAAGCACTGTTTTCTTTAGATATTTTAAAATAATCTAGTAGAGTCATTGTTATTTACTCCCAAATAATTTCCTAAAGAAGCTGATATCTTCATTGATAAAGCGATGTGGTTTCTCTTCACCTAAATAACGGTCAACAATGTCTGCATAGGCTTGGCCTGCATCACTTTTCTCATCAAGAATAACGGGTATGCCTGCGTTTGAGGCAAGTAGTACGGATTTTGATTCTGGAACAACGCCCAATAGATTCAGTGATAAAATATCTTGCACGTCATCAAGACTAAGCATCGCGCCTAGTTTTACTCGGTCAGGTGAGTAGCGAGATAATATCAAATATTCTTTAATAGGTTCTTCGTTTTGTTCTGCTCTACGTGATTTGCTAGATAAAATGCCTAGCATTCTATCGGAGTCTCGTACTGAAGAGACTTCAGGATTGGTCACTATAAAAGCATCATCGGCAAAATACATGGCCAGATGGGCGCCTTTTTCGATACCTGCTGGAGAATCGCAGACTATATATTCAAAGTCTTTTCTTAGTTCCCCTAGGATTTTGCCCACGCCTTCTTGGCTTAAGGCATCTTTGTCCCGGGTTTGCGAGGCAGGTAGAATGTAGAGTTGATCGCAGTTTTTGTCACGGATCAAAGCTTGATTGAGCGTTGCTTCGCCATTAATAACATTAATAAAATCATAAACTACGCGACGCTCACAGCCCATAATTAAATCGAGGTTACGTAAGCCTACATCAAAATCAATAACGGCTGTTTTATGACCTTTTTTTGCAAGCCCCATGGCAATGGCGGCACTTGACGTTGTTTTACCAACGCCGCCTTTGCCGGATGTTATTACTATGATTCTCGCCATAATGGTTTCTCTAGTTAGTGATGTTGTAAAAGGTTTTGAATGATTAGTGCTTGGTTTTCTAAATAGATTTGAACAGGTTTGGCCCGGACGGCCGCGTCTATATCTTCGCTGACTTTATAATTGCCAGCAATAGAAACGAGTTCGGCTTGTAAATCAAAACAAAAAATACGTGCCTGAGTATTGCCTTGAATTCCAGCTGAGACCCGGCCTCTTAGGGTGTTGTAAACATGAATATTACCTTCTGCCATAATTTCGGCGCCAGAACTAACCTGAGACATAATAATTAAATCGCCGGTTGCATAGAGGCGTTGTCCTGAACGGATAGGTTGAGTTATCAACATGGTTGAGGTGTCACGAGTGGCAGTTTCTGGTGTTTGGATTTGTTGTTTTTTAGATTCTTTGTTAGTCACTCTATCGTTGACAGAGTATACGGGAATGAGTAGATTTAATGCCTGTTTGTTTTGTTGTTCGTTGCCGCCACGAACGCCTATAGGCAATAAGCCATTCTTTCTAATAACATGAGTAAGTGCTTCTATATCAACATTGCAATTAAGTTTATTGGTAGTTTGTAAGTCTATGATCACTGGTAGGTTTTTAAAGAACTCAATTGCCAAGCTTGCTTTTTCTTGTAATTCTTGTTCTATAGTAACTAAGTTGTCAGTGGATAAAACTAAGACAGGTACAGAAAAATTACTGTTTTTAAATTCTAGGGTGGGCGAGGTATTAGGCGTTTTTTTAGAATTCGTTGACATCCATTAAATCTCTTAGTAACAAGTGTGCTGATTTTAACATTACGATTAGAAAAAATCATTTTTCGCGTGTTAAAAGTAGGTTTTCTGGGTCTTCAGTTAACCGGTTTGTGTGTCTGAGGGGAGGGGGTGTTAATGCTAGGTTGATTCTGCTGAGGGTTTGCTTATTTTTTCTGCATTACGGCGCATAAAAAAGGCTGCATTCTGTTGAATGCAGCCTTTTTATTTCATAATAAGTAATTTGAATTACCGACCATGATACAGCGGATTAACGTTTAGAGTATTGTGGACGTTTTCTGGCTTTATGTAAGCCAACTTTTTTACGTTCAACGATACGCGAGTCACGTGTAACAAAACCTGCTTTTCTAAGGGCTGGACGTAAATTTTCGTCATATTCCATTAGTGCGCGTGTTAAACCGTGACGAATAGCGCCTGCCTGACCTGAAGGGCCGCCGCCTTTAACTATCACATTAATGTCGAATTTACCTTCGAGCTCAACACACCCAAGTGGTTGGCAAGAAACCATTTGATCGGTTTTACGACCGAAATAGTCTTCTAGGGTTTTCTTGTTAACAGTGATTATTCCTGTGCCGGATGTTGCGTAAACGCGTGCTATTGCACTTTTACGACGACCTGTTCCGTAATACTGAGCTGCTGCCATGGTCTACTCGCTTATAATTCTAAAACTTTTGGCTGTTGAGCCTGGTGATCGTGTTCAGGACCTGCATAAACTTTCAATTTCTTGAACATTGCACGGCCTAATGGATTGTTTGGCAGCATACCTTTAACAGCGGTATTAAGAATACGATCTGGGAACGTCTGTCTTAATTTTCCGAGTGTTACGGTTTTTAAGTTGCCTATATAACCGGTGTGATGTTGATATAACTTCTTTTTTTCTTTATTGCCGGTAACGCCGATTTTTTCAGCATTAACAACAATAATGTAATCACCGGTATCAACATGCGGTGTGTATTCTGGTTTATGTTTGCCGCGAAGACGACGTGCAATCTCAGAAGCAAGGCGACCCAGCG
>TBL_comb48_EPIDRAFT_1001140_pt1 | contig 20044 bp, 12 predicted proteins | sample TroBogEpilimnion_37_FD_10681 | JGI IMG/M metagenome (IMG submission 10681)
TTTTATAAAACACAGAAGCAGCGAAGCGAGGCGAAAGCCGAGTGAAGCTGTTAGAAAACAAAAGGCTAAATTGTGCGCTGCGCGAATAAATGCGCAGGTGCTTGTGGTTTAAACAAGCACAGTCAATCGACCGGCCTTAACAGGCTGGTCAAAATATTTTTGGAGAGTTTGATTCTGGCTCAGAACGAACGCTGGCGGCGTGGATAAGACATGCAAGTCGAACGGGATCATTGGAGTAGCAATACAACAGTGGTCTAGTGGCGAACGGGTGCGTAACACGTGGATACATTCCGGGAAGCGGGGGATAGCCCAGGGAAACTTGGATTAATACCGCATGTGGTCGAAAGACTAAAGGCAGGGACCGCAAGGCCTGCCACTTCCCGATTGGTCTGCGGCCTATCAGCTAGTTGGCGGGGTAAAAGCCCACCAAGGCTACGACGGGTAGCTGGTCTTAGAGGACGACCAGCCACACTGGAACTGAGACACGGTCCAGACACCTACGGGTGGCAGCAGTCGAGAATCTTTCACAATGGGGGCAACCCTGATGGAGCGACGCCGCGTGGAGGATAAGGTCTTCGGATTGTAAACTCCTGTCATGTGTGAACAAGGTTGTCTTGTTAATAGCGAGGCAAATTGATGGTAACACAAGAGGAAGAGACGGCTAACTCTGTGCCAGCAGCCGCGGTAATACAGAGGTCTCAAGCGTTGTTCGGAATCACTGGGCGTAAAGGGTGCGTAGGTGGCGTGGTAAGTCAGATGTGAAAGCCCGGGGCTCAACCTCGGAATTGCATCCGATACTACCATGCTAGAGTACTGAAGAGGTGACTAGAATTCTCGGTGTAGCAGTGAAATGCGTAGATATCGAGAGGAATACCAACGGCGAAGGCAGGTCACTGGGCAGTTACTGACACTGAGGCACGAAGGCCAGGGGAGCAAACGGGATTAGATACCCCGGTAGTCCTGGCAGTAAACGGTGCATATTTGGTGTGGGCGCAATCGACCGCGTCCGCGCCGGAGCTAACGCGTTAAATATGCCGCCTGGGAAGTACGGTCGCAAGATTAAAACTCAAAGAAATTGACGGGGACCCGCACAAGCGGTGGAGTATGTGGCTTAATTCGATGCAACGCGAAGAACCTTACCTGGTCTTGACATGCATTGTGTCTCCGGTGAAAGCCGGATAGGGTAGCAATACCCGCTTTGCACAGGTGCTGCATGGCTGTCGTCAGCTCGTGTCGTGAGATGTTGGGTTAAGTCCCGCAACGAGCGCAACCCCTGTGATTTGTTGCCACCGGCGTATGCCGAGCACTCGAATCAGACTGCCTCGATCAACGAGGAGGAAGGTGGGGATGACGTCAAGTCCGTATGGCCCTTACGACCAGGGCTGCACACGTACTACAATGCCCAGTACAATGTGAACCGAGACCGCGAGGTGGAGGAAATCAATAAAACTGGGCTCAGTTCAGATTGGAGTCTGCAACTCGACTCCATGAAGCTGGAATCGCTAGTAATGGTACATCAGCTACGGTACCGTGAATACGTTCCCGGGTCTTGTACACACCGCCCGTCACATCATGGAAGCTGGTTTCGCCCGAAGTGCATACGCCAACCGCAAGGAGGCAGTGCCCTAAGGCAAGACTGGTGACTGGGATGAAGTCGTAACAAGGTAGCCGTAGGGGAACCTGCGGCTGGATCACCTCCTTTCTATGGAGAATGTCCGATGGCTCACGCCTGATAACGGACAAGGTCGACGCCGACTGTCAGCAATGACAAGGCGTGCGAATGACGAAAGTCACCGCAAACCTTAATACTGCGCATGACTAGCCGCAGCGCGCAATTTAGTCTTTTTGTTTTCTGTGCCTTGAGCGGGGGTTTAGCTCAGTTGGTAGAGCGCTAGCTTTGCAAGCTTGATGTCAGGAGTTCGAGTCTCCTAACCTCCACCATCAATGATCAGCGGGCATGTAGCTCAGTTGGTTAGAGCACCGCCTTGATAAGGCGGGGGTCACTGGTTCGAGTCCAGTCCTGCCCACCATTCATCACGCACTTCTGTTTTTTGGGATTTTAGTTCTTTGACAACTGTATATAGGGTAGAAAACAAATTCAATTGAGCCATCTTGAGAACCGTGAGGTTTAGAAAGATAAGTTAAATTTAAGAATCAGGCGAAAACATTTCGGTGTGGCGCAAGCTGCACTATTCGAAATGGATTTTAACAATGTAAGATTTATAGGGTATGTAGTGAATGCCTTGGCACTAGCAGGCGATGAAGGACGTGGTAAGCTGCGATAAGCTCCGGACAGCCGCAAACTGGCTTTGACCCGGAGATCTCCGAATGGGATAACCTGTAACGATTCATCTCGTTACGTGACGCTCTGAATACATAGGAGCGTCGACGCAATACCGCCCGAAGTGAAACATCTCAGTAAGGCGAGGAAAAGAAAGCGAATGCGATTCCGTCAGTAGTGGCGAACGAAAGCGGAACAGCCTAAACCGGAAGTTTACTTCCGGGGTTCGGGGCCCGATGTGGTAGTTGAAGAGTTAGGTGAAGCGAATGGAAAATCGCTCCAAAGAGGGTGAGAGGCCCGTAACCGAAAACTTAACAACGCCTAGGGATTCCCAGAGTAATACGATCCACGTGGCATTTCGTATGAATATGTGCCGACCACGGCATAAGGCTAAATACTCGCTAGTGACCGACAGTGAACAAGTACCGCGAGGGAAAGGTGAAAAGAACCGCCGTGAGCGGAGTGAAATAGTACCTGAAACCACATACCTACAAGGTGTCAGAGCCGGCTTGTCCGGTGATGGCGTGCCTTTTGCAAAATGAGTCTGCGAGTCAGTCTGTGTGGCAAGCCTAAGTCCTTCTGGGACGGAGGCGGAGCGAAAGCGAGTCCGAATAGGGCGACAAGTCGCACGGGCTGAACCCGAAGCGGAGGCGATCTACCCATGGCCAGGTTGAAGCGTTGGTAATACGACGTGGAGGACCGAACTGGTGAACCTTGAGACGTTCTCGGATGAGCTGTGGGTAGGAGTGAAAGGCTAATCAAGCCCCGTAATAGCTGGTTCTCCCCGAAATGTATTTAGGTGCAGCGTCATGCGCTGATCGAGGGGGGTAGAGCACTGAATGAGCTAGGGGGCACACCCGCCTACCAAACTCAATCAAACTCCGAATACCCTCGAATGTAGCATGGCAGTAAGACAGTGGGGGATAAGCTTCATTGTCGAAAGGGAAACAGCCCAGCCCTGCAGCTAAGGTGCCCAAATGCCGCTAAGTGGAAAGGAGGTGAGATTTCATTGACAGTGAGGATGTTGGCTTAGAAGCAGCCACCATTTAAACAGTGCGTAATAGCTGACTCATCGAGAGATCTCGCGCCGAAAATGATTGGCGATTAAGCGGCATACCGAAGCTCTGGATTGAACTAGTTACGATTAGTTCAGTGGTAGGGGAGCGTTCTGTGAGCGTCGAAGCGTGAAGGCGACTGACCGTGGAGTTCACAGAAGTGAGGATGCAGACATAAGTAACGTTAAGGGCGGTGAAATCCCGCCCCGCCGTAAACCCAAGGTTTCCTGGGCAACGATATTCGTCCCAGGGTTAGTCGGGAGCTAAGTCAAGGCCGTATGGCGTCGGCGATGCACATTGGGTTAATATTCCCAAACCGGCTATGGTTAAACCAGGACGTTCGTGGAAATTGAGAAAGCATGCCGGCTGAAAGTGGCATAAGGAGGCGGAGCGATCCAAATCCGGTCTTTTGATCCGACCACCGAGAAAAGCGTTTTGGCCCTTTCCATAGCCGCCCGTACCGCAAACCGACACAGGTGGGTGGGTAGAATATACCAAGGCGAAAGAGTGAAACCTCGTTAAGGAACTCTGCAATCTAGTCCCGTAACTTCGGAAGAAGGGATGCCCTCCTCGGAGGGTCGCAGTGAAAGGGGACAACCGACTGTTTATCAAAAACACAGCATTGTGCCAAGACGAAAGTCCAAGTATACGATGTGACACGTGACCAATGCGGAAAGATTAAGGCAAGGGGTTAGCCGCAAGGCGAAGCTCTGAACCTAAGTCCCCGTGAATGTCGGCCGTAACTATAACGGTCCTAAGGTAGCGAAATTCCTTGTCGGGTAAGTTCCGACCTGCACGAATCGTGTAACGAGTTGTCCGCTGTCTCAACGAGGGGCTCAGTGAAATTGTATTAGCAGTGAAGATGCTGCTTACCCGCAGAAGGACGGAAAGACCCTATGCACCTTAACTGTAAGCTGTCACTGGTCGTTTGGTTTCCATGCTTAGCGTAAGTGGAAGACTTTGAAGCGTAACTTTCGGGTTACGCAGAGTCGTCAATGAAACACCACCCTTGGGTATTGAACGATCTAACCGCAGTCCATGAATCTGGATGTGGGACCATGTCAGCCGGTCAGTTTTACTGGGGCGGTATCCTCCCAAAGAGTAACGGAGGAGCGCGAAGGTTGGCTCAGCGTGGTTGGTAATCACGTGTTGAGTGCATTGGCATAAGCCAGCCTAACTGTGAGACCTACAAGTCGAACAGATGCGAAAGCAGGCCAAAGTGATCCGGTGGTTTAATGTGGAATTGCCATCGCTTAACGGACAAAAGGTACGCTAGGGATAACAGGCTGATTTCATCCAAGAGTTCATATCGACGATGAAGTTTGGCACCTCGATGTCGGCTCGTCGCATCCTGGGGCTGGAGAAGGTCCCAAGGGTCCGGCTGTTCGCCGGTTAAAGCGGCACGCGAGCTGGGTTCAGAACGTCGCGAGACAGTTCGGTCCTCTATCCTCTGTGGGCGCAGGAAAGTTGAGGGGTTCAATTCCTAGTACGAGAGGACCGGAATTGACGCACCTCTGGTGTTCCAGTTGTTCTGTCAAGAGCATCGCTGGGCAGCTATGTGCGGAAGGGATAAGCGCTGAAAGCATCTAAGTGCCAAGCCCATCCCAAGATTAGCTTTCCCTGAAGGATCGTGGAAGACTACCACGTTGATAGGCCACGGGTGCAAGCGCAGTAATGCGTTCAGCTTAGTGGTACTAATCATCCGTTTGTCTTACATTGTTCCATTTTAAACTGAAGCCTGGTTCGAAGGCTCGAAAAATTTGATTCCCTATATGCAGTTGTCAGAGAACACTCCCTGAAGTGTCTCCAGACACTCGGTTCATATGCCTCACCCGCATCATGAGCCGCAGTCTGGTGACCATGGCACAGTGGTACCACCCGTTCCCATTCCGAACACGGAAGTGAAACGCTGTTGCGCCGATGATAGTATGGCGAAAGGCTATGCGAAAGTAGGACGTTGCCAGATTAAACATCACCCCGCATCTCCCCAAAGAGATGCGGGGTTTTTTGTGTGCCCGCGTGGCGAGGTGCCACGCAGCCTTCGTTCACACAATGGGCGGAGAAGCACTCTGCAAGGATCCATGGCTGCTCGGCTCTTCAGCCTAGAACCGGAGATGGCGGCTTACTGAATGCGCAGAACAAACGGGAAATCAGCATCCAAGCCCATGCGCGTTGCTTCACCTTTTGAGTGAACGATGGGGCAAGCTCCTTTCCGTGCATTCTGGGTGTTGATTCGCTGCGCTCACATGCGGGCTCACTGCGTACGTCTGTCTCGCTCCGCTCCGCAGGCCATCCATTCCTATTTTTGGTTCAGCATCGCAGGCTCAGCGCACCCTCGTGTTTGCCAGCCGCAGTGCGGGCTAAGGCTTGCTTACTTAGCCAAGGCTACAAAGTGCCAAAACTCAAGACGGCTGGCTTGTGAAATAGAGAGTCACTTTCCCTTCGCCACCGCCTTCAGCAAGAAAGCCAATCTTGCACCGCAGACAGCAAGGCCTCCAGGAGCGTGGATTTTCAGTCCGTCCTGGCCTTCGTAGCTTTGGCGAAGAAGGCAATGAAGGAAATTAACTCCAAGCGCCAAGGACGCTTTGTCCGGCGGCTCTTCTTGGCGGGATCAAGCTCTCAAATCCGGTGCGGGTAGCCCTTGAGCTTAGCTCTGATCCCGCTCCTTGCGCCGCATCACAGCGGAAGGTATTCGGGAGGCCAGAGCTGCTTACAAACTGTGGGAAATCATGATTAATGAAGCTGAGTGGGAGCGTGGCCTGGCTTTTGATTTTAACTGGCTCTGAATGAGAGATTTATGAAGGATGGGCGGTGTTGGAAAAAACAAAAATGAGTGTTTTTTAACAAATTCTGCGTGGGACTATTGCAAAAAAGATGCTACATAGAGGGCTCCACCAACTATGACCAGCGCCCCTGAGATGACACCATCCAAGCCCCAGGCCACGATTTCCGAATGGAAAAAAATTGTCGCCCCGTTCCAGGTCCCTTCGATTCCCCGCGCCACTTGGCAGATCGTTAACACGTTCGTTCCGTATGTGCTGCTGTGGTATGCGATGTTCTGGAGCCTGAGCCACACCTCCTACTGGGTAACGCTGGCGTTGGCGGCGGTGGCGGGTCTGCTGCTGGTGCGGGTGTTCATCATGTTTCATGACTGCGGGCATGGGTCCTATTTCAAATCGAAGCGGGCGAATAGCATCCTGGGATTCATCTGTGGGATGCTGACTTTCACGCCATACCTGCACTGGACGTGGCAGCATTCGGTGCATCACCAGACGTCGGGTGATCTGAGCCGCCGTGGGGATGGGGACATCTGGACGATGACGGTGAAGGAGTACCAGGAGGCGAAGCCGAAGTGGCGCTACTTTTACCGCTTTATCCGCAATCCGATCACGCTCTTTGTCATCGGGCCACTGGCGCTGTTTTTGATTCATCAGCGTTTCCCATCGTCGCGGGCGAAGGGCAAGGACCGTGCTTCGGTGATGATCATGAACTTCGCGCTGCTGCTCATGATTGTGGCACTGAGCTACCTGTTTGGCTTCAAGAACTACGTGATGATGCAACTGCCGGTGACGATGTTTGCGGGCATTGCGGGCATCTGGATGTTTTATGTGCAGCACCAGTATGAAGATGTGTACTGGGAGCACCGTGAGGACTGGGACTACACGACGGCCGCGCTGGAGGGCAGCTCCTTCTACAAGCTGCCGAAGATCCTGCAGTGGTTTACGGGGAACATTGGTTTCCACCATGTGCATCATCTGAGCTCACGCATTCCGAACTACTATCTGGAAGCATGCCACAACTCGCACCCGATGTTTTACTCGGTGAAGCCACTGACTTTCTGGTCGAGCCTGAAGTGCATCAACCTGCGTCTGTGGGACGAGAGTGACCGCAAGCTGATCTCCTGGAAAGAGTACCGCCAGCGTTATTCGCAGAAAGCCCCTGCAAAGGCGCAGGAAGTGGATCCGGCGGACTTGCCAGTGCCCGGCGAAGCAGGCCAGCGCATGTCCTGAGGATACACGGACATTCACACCACAGAGTTTTGGAGAACGCAGAGAATGCTGCGAACTCGGAACTCTGAGGTGTTCTCAGTTCTTAGTGTGATTTATTCAGTGAATCCATGAGCCGTCGCGATACCCTGTGGCATGTCCGTTTTTAGGCTCAACACCGAGTACAGTCCCCAGGGAGATCAGGAGCAGGCGATTGCGAAGCTGACGAAGTCTCTGCGTGCTGGGAATCGGCACCAGACGCTGATGGGCGTGACGGGTTCGGGCAAGACGTTCACGATGGCCAATATCATCGCGGAGGTGGGGCGGCCGGCGCTGGTCTTTTCGCACAACAAGACGCTGGCGGCGCAGTTGTACTCGGAGTTTAAGAACTTTTTTCCCGAGAATGCGGTGGAGTATTTCGTGAGCTACTTCGACTACTACCAGCCGGAAGCTTACATCGCGCGGACGGACACGTTCATTGAGAAGGACAGCGCCGTGAATGATGAGATCGAGCGCCTGCGGCTGTCGAGCATGGGAGCGCTGATCACGCGGCAGGACACGATCATCGTGGCGAGTGTGTCGTGCATTTATGGCTTGGGTTCGCCGGAAGATTATGAGGGGATGATGCTGCCACTGAACGTGGGCATGCAGATGTCTCGCGAGACACTGCTGACGAAGCTGGTGGACATGCTGTATGAGCGGAATGACGTGCAGCTCATGCGCGGGAAATTCCGTGCGCGGGGGGATGTGATCGAGGTGGTGCCGGCGTACCTGGAGAATGAGGCGATCCGCATTGAGTTTTTTGGCGATGAAATTGACCGCATCAGCGCGGTGGATGTGCTGACTGGAACGGTGACGCTGAAGATGCCGAGCTACACGATTTTTCCAGCGAAGCAGTTCGTGACGCCGGGGGACAAGCTGCGCAAGGCGATCGTGAAAATCCGCGAGGAGATGGAGGAGCGGGTGGCGTGGTTTGAGAAGGAGGGGAAGCTGCTGGAGGCGCGGCGCATCAAGATGCGGACGCAGTATGACATTGAGATGATGCAGGAGATGGGCTTCTGCCAGGGCATTGAAAACTACAGCCGCCACCTGACCGGGCGTGAGCCCGGGGCGACGCCGGGGACGCTGCTGGATTTCTTCAAGGAGCCGCCGCTGATGTTCATCGACGAAAGCCATGTGACGATTCCGCAGATTGGTGGGATGTATGAGGGCGACAAATCGCGCAAGACGACGCTGGTGGAGCATGGTTTCCGCCTGCCGAGCGCGCTGGACAATCGCCCGCTGCGGTTTGAGGAGTTCATGGGCAAGGTGGGGCAGTTGGTCTATGTGAGCGCGACGCCAGCGCGCTTTGAGATTGAGAACAGCGTGGTGGGGAATGCGGGGTACATCGCGAAGGTGACGGATGCGTTGCCGATGACGCGAACGGTGCGGATCAGCGGGAGTGCGGAGCCGATTGATAAATTTGATGTGACGACGAAGGGGCGCACCTTGGTGGTGGAGCAGATCATTCGGCCTACCGGGTTGCTTGATCCGATCATCACCATCAAGCCGCTGCAAGGGCAGATTGATGAAACGATTGAGCTGTGCCGTCAACGCATCGAGAAGGGGGAGCGGGTGCTGGTGACGACGCTGACAAAGCGCACGGCGGAGGATTTGACGGACTACCTGCGCAATCTCGACTTCAAGGTGCGGTATTTGCACAGTGACATTGATGCGATCGAGCGGGTGGAGATTCTACGCAGCCTGCGTTCGGGCGACTGCGATGTGCTGGTGGGGATCAACCTGCTGCGCGAGGGGCTTGATCTGCCGGAGGTGAGTCTGGTGTGTATTTTGGATGCGGACAAAGAAGGCTTCCTGCGCAGTGAGTCGTCGTTGATTCAGACGTCAGGCCGCGCGGCGCGCCATATCAACGGCGAGGTGGTGCTGTTTGCTGACATTGAGACCAAGAGCATCCGAGCGCTGCTCAGCATTAGCGGCTATCGCCGACAGGTGCAGACGGAGCACAATGAGAAGCATGGGATCACACCGCAGACCGTGCAGCGCGCGGTGCAGGAGAGTCTGCACATTTTGGGTAAGGCGCGCGAGATCGAAGAGAGCGTGGTGCGTGAAGGCGGTGGGGATTTTGCGATCACGGAGACGATTCGCGAACTCGAACAGGAAATGTCCCAAGCGGCCAGCAAGCTGGAATACGAACGCGCCGCGCTGCTGCGGGATCAGATTCGTGAGCTGAAGAAGCGCGCTGGTTTGAACACGGATGACAGCGGGGCTCTGCCGCCGCAGCGGAAGAACGTGGTGTATGCGAAGCCGAAGCGCGGTGGGAAGAAGGGGCGGTGAGTTGCGCGGCCCTACAGTCGGTCAATGCGCGTGACCACTTAGCGGAGGATGTCCTCCGTTTACCGTTTCACGTCTTCATCGTAAATGGAGCCAGGCGGCGGCGCGGAAAGGTAGGTGCCACCGGAAGAGATCGCGTCATTGCGCGTGGTTTGGGCTTTGCCAATTTGCTCATTGACGCTGCGCATGCTGCCCATGCCTGCAGAACCTCCCATGCCTGTCACGGCCCCAAAATTCTGGTAGGAGGGGCGGTAAAACGAACCCACAGGCCCGGATGAGACCGCACCGGTCATGTAACTGACTCCCACCAGACCCGGATTCAATCTCACCGGCTGATCGGGGGTCGGAACGCCGTCGGACTTGCGTTCTGATTCGGCGAGGTAGTGTTTATTCCAGGCGGCGTTGTTGACACTCTCGGCGATTTTAGAGTCCAGGCGGCGTTTTTGGACTTCATACTCGGCTTGGCTGATGGCACCGCTGGAGCGCTTTTTGTCCAGTTCATCAAACAGTACCTGATACCTAGCGCGGATCACTTTTTCATAGGCATTGAGTTCCGCCAGTGTCGGAATGCTGTCCATCGTGGTGGTGGCGCAGGAGGCCAGTAATCCACAGAGCAGTGCGGCCAGCACGAGTTTCGAGGCGTTTATCATGCCATACCCTAAGCCCGCGCGGCGATATTTCAAATCAAAGCAACGTTGCGTCCCGCGCACCCGCAGCCAATTTTATGAGAGAATACGCCCCTGTTTTGGACCCCATCGACCAAGCTCTGCAAGCCCCTGAACCCCGGGGCAACTACCTGCCGTATCCGGTTTCGCGCCTGGCGGCTAAAATCGTGCCGCAGGATCTGACCAGCTTTAAATCTCGCGGCGTCTCGCGGGTCGAACGGGTGCTGCAGCAGGAGATGGTCGAAATCCAGGAGCGCTACATGGAGGTCATTGATGCGTTCAATTGGAACAAACTCATCTACGAAAGCCACTTTGGCTTCGAGCCTGTGTGTGGTGAGGTTTACCACCTGTACGAGGTGGGGGGCAGGCAACAGCTCAGCATGATCGCGCCGGAAGAATGGCATCAGCGCTGGCTCGGCAGTGTCAGACTCAATGCGGATGGCCGCTGGCAGATTGAAAAAGCTGCGCCAGATTTCAATATTCGTGACTGGGTGCAAACCTCGGTCGCTCCTTGATGCAAGCAACCTTCTCAGACATCGGCCAGCGTTTGGCTGGCCCCAGCGGCATCCAAGAACTCATGGATGACTGCGGAGCTGCGCTCACCACGCACCCAGACATGCGTATGCTCGGCGGTGGCCAGCCAGCCGCGATTCCCGCCGTGCAGCAGCTCTGGCGCGACCGCATGCACGCCATGCTCGACGACGGCAGCATGGACCGCACGCTGCTCAACTACGATCCGCCCGGTGGCAATCCGCTCTTCCGCGAAGCCTTCGCTGCTTTCCTCAAACGCGAATGCGGCTGGGATGTGACCCATGAGAACATTGCGGTCTTGCCCAGTTCGCAGTCGGCGTTCTTCCTGCTCTTCAATCTTCTCGCCGGGCAGACCGGCACATCGAAGCGGCGTATCTTGTTCCCGCTGCTGCCTGAATACATTGGTTATGCCAATCAAGCGCTGAGCGCTGGCCAGTTCACCGCTTGTCTGCCACGCATTGTCGAGACCGCCCCGCACGAGATCAAATACCACGTCGATTTCGATCCACTGCGCATCACACCGGATGTCGCTGCGATGTGTGTCTCATGCCCCACGAATCCCACGGGCAATGTGCTCACGCAAAACGAGTTCGACAGTCTGCATGCGCTGGCCGATGCGCACGGCATCCCGCTCATCATCGACAACGCGTACGGCCATCCTTTTCCCGGGGTCATTCACAATGGCTTTCAGCCCAAGTGGCAGCCGGGCATGATCTTTAGCATCAGCATGAGCAAAGTCGGGCTGCCAGGAGTGCGGACGGCCATGATCGTCGCTGATCCGTACATCGTGAAGGCGCTGTCGAACATGAACGCCATCGTGTCGCTGGCGAATGGCAATCTCGAGCAGGCACTGCTCATGCCACTGCTCAAAGACGATACCCTTGTCAAACTCGGCCCCGATGTCATCCGCCCGTTCTACCGTGAACGATCCGACTTTGCCAAAGGCGTGCTTGCTGACGCATTGGGTGAGCGGGTGCCGTGGGCCTTGCATGCCCAGGAGGGGGCCTTCTTCCTCTGGCTGTGGATCAATGGCCTGCCCATTCCTGCGGCCGAATTGTATCGGCGTCTCAAAGAACGCAAGGTGCTCGTCATTCCGGGGCATTACTTCGCCTTTGGCCTGGAGAAAGACTGGCGGCATCCGCACGAGTGCCTGCGCCTCACTTATTCGCAGCCGCAGCACATTGTGCGTGAAGGCTTGGAAATCATTGCCGATGAAATCATCCGCAGTTTCTGAGCCTTTTTCCGCATTCATGGCGCGTGCCCTGTTCGATCCCGAACGCGGCTACTACACCCGGCACATTCGCACCGTCGGGAGGACAGGGGATTTCTCCACCTCTGCCACGCTTTCGCCAGCGTTGGGAAACGCCGTCGCAGCTTGGCTCCAAGAGGAATCGCGCGTTCAGCCGCAGGTGCGACACATCATCGAGGTCGGGGCAGGCGATGCGTCGCTCATGCAGACGGTGCGCAAGGCGCTGAGTTGGTGGGCGCGGCGTCGTTTCACTTTTCACATCGTCGAGACTTCTCCCGTGCTGCGTCAGGAGCAGCAGAAGAAGTTGGGGGGCAAGGTGACATGGCACCAGGATCTCGAAGCTGCGCTCGCTGCTGCGCAAGGTCACGCTTTCATCTACCACAACGAACTCCTCGACGCTTTCCCCGCCACGCTGGTGCAGTGGAGCGCCGCCGAGCAGCGCTGGTTGGAGGTGTGGGTGCCGGAGCAACTGCAACCACATGATCTTAACCCCGCGCACTACAGCGCGCTGCGGCACACCAGCTTTCCAGACCGGCAGCGCTGCGAGCTGCATCCCAGCATACGCGATTGGTTGAACCACTGGACGCCGCATTGGCAGCGCGGTGCGATGCTCACCATCGACTACGGCGACGAGTTCCCCCGGCTCTACCACCGGCGGCCACACGGCACGCTGCGTGCTTATCTGCTGCACCAAAGACTCACGGGAGCCGACATCTATGCCAATCCAGGCCGCCAAGACATCACTGCTGACATCAACTTCACCGACTACTGCGCTTGGCTGCGAGAACTCGGCCTCACCGAGGCTTCGTACCAGACGTTGGGCGAATTTTTGCATTCACACGCTGCCCCAGGCTGGCTTACCGACTCCGAAGGAGCCGGAACTGCCTTCAAATGCTTCGTGCATCGCCGTCTAGAATGCGCATCATCAATCACTGCATGAATTCTGTTAACGAACGCCCTGGCACGCTTGAAAAAGCGCTGAAAATCAATCTCGCTCATACCATCTACGGCACCTTTGCTGAAATCGGCGCAGGTCAGGAAATTGCCAATTGGTTCTTCCGTGCTGGTGGCGCGTCCGGCACGGTGGCCAAAACCATGTCCGCCTACGACATGACCATCAGCGATGAGATTTACGGCAAGTGCTCCCGCTACGTCTCGCGCCAGCGCATGTGCGCCATGTTGGAGCATGAGTACCCCATGCTGATTGAGCGGCTGAACCCCAAACGCGGTGCCACCACCACCTTCTTCACGCTGGCAGACACCGTGCGCGCCCGCTCCTATCGCGATACCAAGGAGGAATGCCACGGCTGGATCGGCATGCGTTTCCAGACTGAACCCGGCGGCCCGAGTAGCGAAATCCAGATGCACGTGCGTCTGCTGGACGACTCCAATGCGCGGCAGTCGGATGCCCTGGGCAAACTCGGGGTGAACCTCATCTACGCCGCCTTCCATCTGCGGGATGACCTCTCCACCTTTCTCCAAAGCCTGCTCGACGATGTGAGCCGCAAGCGTGTGGAAATCGACATGATCGACTTCACCGGCCCCGCCTTCGCAGCCTCTGAGTTTCAGGATCGCCTCGTGGCGCTGAAACTCGTCCGCCTGGGACTGGCTGACGCTGCGCTCTTCGGTGCCGATGGTGAAATCTGGCAGGCATCGGATGTGTTGTACAAAAAACCAGTCTTCCTAAAGCGCGGCAGCTTTGATCCCATCACCAAGCTCAATCTCGACATGATCGAGCGCGGGCAGGCGGCTTTTAAGGCAGACTTCGGGGATGCCGCCCGAGACAACATCGAGATTCTCGAAATCACCATGCACAACCTCCTGGCCAGCGGTGCCGAGGTGCCGGACAGCGAATTCCTCGCGCGTGCCGATGTGCTGCAGGCGCTTGGTAAAAACGTGCTCATCTCGAAGTACCCTGAATTCCACCGCGTCAGCAGCTACCTCGCGCGTCACACGCAGTGCCCGATCGGCATCGTGCTGGGCCTGCCCTTGTTCCAGGAGTTGTTCAATGAACGCTGGTGTACGGATCTCGAAGGCGGCCTGCTCGAAGCCTTTGGGCGGCTCTTCAAAAACCAGGTGCGTGTCTATGTCTATCCCATGGGCATCCCGGCGAGCGGCCAGATTCTCGGGGTCAATGACGCCCGCGTGACTCCCGAGCAGAAACATCTGCTGCGCTACCTCATTGAAACTCAAAGCGTGCGCGCGCTGGAGGAGCCCAACCAGGCCTTCCTCTTCCACACCAGTGCCGAAGTGCGCAACATGATCCATGCCCGAGACCCGCAGTGGCAGTCCTACGTGCCAGACATCGTGCTCAAGCAGGGGCCGTGGCGCGAGATCGGGCAGCCGGTCATGTAGACCGGTATTGATATTGCATTTCTGGGCGCAGCCGCTTGAATTCGCGGCAGTATGCCAGAAATCAAATTCACCAGCACAGAACCGCTCTGGGTAGCAGCCTGGGTCATATACACTCTGATTTATTGTGCGACTCTGACCTACCTGCTTAATCGCAGGCGCTTTGAGACCAATGAGCGCATTCTTTGGTTCCTCGTCATCACTTTCGCCCCTGTCATCGGCATTGTACTCTTTTTCCTCATTAGCGAAGAAGACGGGATTCCCGCCAAAGTGGCACCAAAGAACCGCACTCCGCTTTCCGATACCGCTGGTACTCCTTGGCAAAACGATCCTGGCCACACCAAAGACTCCGCCTCATGAGTGACCAAATGCCCGACGATCTGGACCTGATCACGATCACCCAGCTACGGCAGGTCGCGAATCAAACACCGCAGCCTTACCGGCTGCATCTGCAGGTGGAATCACGCCTTGAAAAAGCCACCAGCGCCGGCAGTCCGTTCTTTGAGGTGAAGCTGGTGGATGCTGCCGATGGGTTCATCTGGCGCATCTTTGACAACAGCCCGCTGTTCCAAGATGCGGCCAAACTGGCGCGCAACGCCTTCATTCAGCTCTCAGGACAGTGGGTGGACAGCAAATACGGTCTCGAACCGCGACAGGTTCAAATGCGCACGCTCGCCGAAGATGAAGTAAGCACGCTGCTGCTGGGAGATCCCGATCTCGCTGCTCGTCAACAGGCCGATTACGCCGACATCGCCGCCTTCGTCGATTCCATGCGCGATCCGCGCCTGCAAAAGCTGTGCCTCTTGTTTCTTGAACGCTACGGCGAGCGCTTCCGCCGCACTGGCGCTGCGCGCAAAAACCATCATGCCCGCCGTGGCGGCCTGGTGGAGCATGTGGCGCAGATGATGCGCTGTGCGGTGGCGCTGGCGGGTTTGTATCCGCAGTTGAATCGTGACTTGATGATCGCGGGTGTGTTGTTTCACGATTGCGGCAAGCTCTGGGAGAATGTGTATGCCGAGTCCGGCTTCACCATGCCTTACAACCTCACCGCCGAGATGCTGGGCCACATCCCGCTGGGGCTGGAACTGGTGAACAAGTTGTGGCGTGATTTGCTGGAAGATCCCGCCGCTGCGGAATGGACCGCGCTGGAGCCTGCGTCTGAAATCGTGCGCCTGCACCTGCTGCATCTCATTGCGGCGCATCATGGTAGCCTTGAGTTCGGTTCCCCCGTGCTGCCGAAGACACCGGAAGCTGTGGCACTGCATCACGTCGATAACATTGATGCCAAGCTCGAAATGTTCCGGCGTGGCTATGCGAGTAGCAAGGAGCTTGGTCCCGGCATCTTTGAGAAGTTTCCACCCTGGCCGGTGAACATCGTCGCGCCGTTGCCGGCGGTGCATTTGCCGCAGGCTGGTGGCGCAGACTAAGCGCGCAGTTTCATCAGCGCTGCGCGCACCATAAGTGCTTCGCCAATGTTCTCTGTGGTGAGCAGGCCGAGGAGTTTGCCGTCGATGGGGTCGAGCACCGGGATGGCGGGGCAGTTGCTGGCGTTCAAGGTTTCCAGCGCCTGGGTCAGATCAATGGCGGGCTGAGTGGCGGCGGGGCAGGGGCGCATCACTTCCACCACGGGCTGACCTGGACCTTTCTCCGCGAGGGCTGAGATCAGGTCATGGCGCGTGAGCATGCCCTGCATGCCACCATGGGTATCGAGCACGGGGAAATCTTGCTGACTGCCCGCGAGCAGCAGCTCGACTCCATCCCGCAGTGTGGCATCGGGGGGCAGGGTGCGAAAATCGGTCAGCATGGCATCACGCACGCGCAGATTTCGCGTGGCTTCCTCCTGGGTGACGCTGGCGGCCTCCTGCCCTGCGGCCATGAAGATGAAGAAGCAGATGAGCAGGATCATGGGATGAAACGTATGATTGAGTAGCATGAAGATGGCCACCATCATCGCGATGCCCTGGCCGATGGAAGCAGCCCGCCGTGTCGCGGCACCGTATTCCATGAACATGGCAAAGACGGCGCGCAGCACGCGGCCACCGTCCATGGGAAAGGCGGGGATCAGGTTGAAGGCGACCATGAAGATATTCCACATCATGAGCTTTTCGAAGAAGCTGCCCGTTTTGAGAAAATTGTAGCCGGGGTGGAACGCAGCCTCGATGCCGAAGCCCAACCAGATAGCCGCCGCGATGATCACATTGACCATGGGGCCGCTGATGGCTACGACCAGCTCCTCCGAGGGCTTGCGCGGCATGCGTTCCAGCCGGGCCACACCGCCGATGGGCAGCAGGGTGATGTCCGGAGTACGAATGCCATAGCCCCGTGCGGCCAGAACGTGGCCAAATTCATGCAGCACCACGCAGGCGAACATGATGGTGATGAAGAGCGTCGATTCGAGCGCAGCGGGAAGGCCCTGCCCACTGAGATAACTTTGGCTGGCAACAAATAGCAGCAGTAGCAAGAAGGTGACGTGCACACGGACCTCGGTGCCAGCTAAGGTAAAGAGGCGAAAAGACCATTTCATAGATGTGGACGAAGCTAGGGCTTGGGAGATTTGGATGGATCGTAGTAGATACGCACATCGGCATCTTTGATACCTAGAATCTCCTGCGCACGGCGCAAGGCGTTGCGGGTGGACAGATTGGGGTTGGACGGACTGGCGGGGAAGAGGTTGTCCTTGCCGATGACTTCCACCATGCCGGAGTCCTTCAGCACGCGGTACAGATCCTTCAACACACCGCTGACGATGATGTCACGCCCGTCGGCGCGCAGGGTGCGCGTCAGTTCTTCGATCGCCATGGCGCAGGTGGCATCGAGGTGGCGTGCGTTCTTGAGCCGGAGGATGACGATCCGCAGATTGGGGTCGGCGCAGGAGCGCTGGATCTGCGTGCGGAAGATATCGGCGGAGGCAAAAAACAAATCGCCCTCGACATGGACAATCGAAATGGCCGGATGCTGGCGTCCGCCCTGGCTCGCCTCGGCCAGATTGCCTTCCTCATTGAAGACGTATTCCACCAGCGAGGGCTGGCTGGCCTTGTGCAGATAAAGAATGATCGAGATGCCCACACCTGTAAAAATCGCTACGTGCAGGGGCACCATCAGAGTAGCGACGAAGGTCGTGAGAAACGCCACCGCGTCCGATCCGGTGGCGCGCAGGGAGATGCGGATCTGCCGCTGGTTGATGAGGGCCACGGCCACGCAGATGACCATCGCACCGAGCGCGGCCTTAGGCACATAAGCCACTAGCGGGCCAATCGTTAGCGCTGCCACCAGACACACCACGCCGCTGACAATGGCGGATATTGGAGAGACTGCGCCGCTCTCATACGCTGCCAGCGAGCGGGTGAGTGAATGAGACGCGGGCATGCCGCTGAGATAGGCGCAGGCTAGATTCGCCGCGCCGAGGCTGAGCATGTCCTGATTGGCATCCACGCTGTGTCCTGACCGGCTGGCCAGCGTACGCGCCATGGCGGAGTTTTCCATCATCGCCACAAACGCGAGCGAGAGCGCTAGCCCAAAGAGCTGGCTGAACTGCGCCGAGGCACTGCCGCTCGTGAAGTCCGGGAACGGCGGCAGCAGCGTGCGCCAGGTGAACGACAAATCGGAATACGTGGCGACCTGCCAACCCGCTCGGTTCATCATCCAGGCGATGAGAGACATCAGGATGAGCGTGAGCGTGAGTGCCGGGAAGCGTTTGCCGAAACGTTTGAAGCCGTAGTAGCTGCCAATGGCGAGGGCGGTGATCAGTACGCTAGGCCTGTGTATGGACTGAAGATGGCCCAGCACCGCATGCAGATCGGAGACCAGGGTGCGCGCGACAGGTTTGCCAGGGGAGTCGGCAAGTTGCTGGCCCAGCACCACCGGGAGCTGATGGGCAAACATCTGCAAAGCCGCGCCGGTGAGATAGGCCACCACCACCGCCCGGCTGATGAAGCGCGCCATGTCCGCCACGCGGAAATAGGCCCCAAAAATCAGCAGCGCCCCCACGAGAAATACGAGCATCGGCATTGAGGCCAACTGGTTCAAATTGGGAAAGGCGGCGAAGTACGACGACACCATGAAGGCCGTGGCATTGGTCGGCCCATAGATGGAATGCCGGGAACTCATCAGCAGCGCGCCGACCACGCAGGCCACCGCTGAACAGGTGATGCCATAGGCCAGTGGCAGCCCGGCTACGACGGCAAACGCCATGCCCTGCGGGATGGCCAGCAACGCTCCATCCAACCCGCTCCTGAAGTCTGCTTTGAAGAACTCCTTGGTGTACCCTTTCAGCGTCTGCCGGAGCGGAAAGGGATCGAGCTCACTTTCTGCGGTCATGGTTTTCAGCCACGCCCGGCCCTGGCGTGCGAAGTCACGCAGTTGCTGGAGCCGGGTTCGTAGGTGGGAAGGCAAGACAAACTCCTTGGAAACGCTTGGACCAAGCTAGACGCATCAGCGCAGATCACAAGCTCTGTGCATCGACTATTGCCGCTGGACTCGTGGCAGTGCCGAATCACCTTTCCCCATGCCCGCAGACGCTGACGAACTGATCCCCTAGTTGGTGGAGCACCCCATCGGCCCGGAACTCGATCTGCACACCTTCTGTCCGAATGAAATCGGCAGCCTGCTGCCCGAATACTTCGCCGAATGCCGCAAGCGCGGCATCCTGTGCGTCCGCATCATTCATGGCAAAGGCAGCGGTGCCCTGTGAACTGGCGTGCATCAATTGCTCGGGCAGTTGCCGGAAGTTCAGCAGTTCATCTGGCCTGCCGATGAAACGAGCGGCTCCTGGGGAGCGACTTGGGTGGTGTTGAAATCAATCTGACATTGCAAGCCGTCATCCTGTCTGATAGCCTAAAGAAAATGCGTGTAATTCTCATCGTTCTGCTCGGTTTGCTAGGGGAAAGGTCCATGGCGCAGACAGACTCCCTAAGCCCAAGGTTAAAACGCGATGAGTCCGCGCTGCCCAACGCTGGAAGCGTCGTTTTAAGCTATCGTGATGCTGTCTCAGCGATCAAGGACAGCGTTGTCACAGTCCTGGTGAAACAGTGGAAACCCAAGGCGCAGTGGGATGAGAGTGCTTACGACATGATGCCCCAGGGAAGGGTGGAGAGAGATCTGCGCAAATCGGGATTTGGCACCGGCATCGTTCTGACTGCGGAAGGCTTGGTAATGACAAACTATCATGTGGTGAATGGTGCCCAGGAAATCCTGCTCAGGGTCCGTGGCAGCACGACGGACGTGCCGGCGGAGATCGTTGGCATGGACGCAGCTACAGACGTGGCGCTGCTGCGTGCCAAAAGCGGTGATTGGCAGGCGGCGACTCTGACCAATAGCGACTTGATGCAGTCTGGAGATGTCGTCCTAGCGCTGGGCAGTCCTTTCGGACTCGAACAAACGGTGACGCTGGGGATCGTCAGCGCGACAGGCCGTGCGGACATTCACGGGGTGGCAAGCAGCCTCCAGGATTTCATTCAAACGGATGCCGCCATCAATCCTGGCAACTCAGGCGGCCCGCTCGTGGACGGGCGCGGGCGCGTCGTTGGCATGAACACGGCACGTTATGGCGGGGAGGGCATTGGACTGGCGATCCCCATCAACCTAGCTCTCAAGGT
>TBL_comb48_EPIDRAFT_1001146_pt1 | contig 19961 bp, 25 predicted proteins | sample TroBogEpilimnion_37_FD_10681 | JGI IMG/M metagenome (IMG submission 10681)
TCCCCCGTGAGACGGGAAAAAAGGGAAAAAAGGGAAAAACAAGAAAGAAGACGAACAATACCAACATATTTTATTTAGACCCTCTTAGGTTTATGTCTTCTTTATTCTCCATTATCTAATATTAAACAACAAATACCAACTGCTTAATATATAAGAATACGGCAACATTTAAAGATTGTTTTCTATCTGAAAGGTAGAGAATGGAAGAAATTAAAGATTATCCTTTAATAAAACCGACAATTATAACTAATATTTTAGGATTTTTTACTTTATCTGCTTATAATCATTATTTAATAGATAAAAATAAAAAAATAAATATTGAGAGAAATAAACAATATAATAAGGAAATATATAATGCTATTAAAAATACATCGTTTAAAGTTGAAATATATTAAATAGTTATTTTATTTTTTAATATATTAAATACATCTCCTTTATAAAATATAGACATCTATATTATTATCTAACAAATACTAATTGATTAAAACGTCTAACACGTGATGTTGCCGTTATTATTGATGGCATAATAAGTTTATCTAGAATTTTTTTCACATTACCTAATAAATACTAATTATTTTAAATATTTAGCATTTTTTTCTATAATATATTGTGTATATTTCTTTTGTTCTTCTTCATTTTTTCTTAAATATATATCTAATTTTTTATTAACAAATAATATATTAGATATATATTTAATAAATTTATCTAGAATTTTATCACAATCCATCTATATATACAACACAAAAAATCTTTATACCTCAGCCGGGAGAATTTTTTCTTTCCCATTTTCTATTATATCGTTCTAAATATTGAATATGTTTGTATTGCCCTTTAATATCTAACAAAGTTTCCTTTTTTATAGATTTACTTATATTATCATTTAAAATAAATTGTTCCATTGATTTAATATATTTTAAACAATTATTTATACATTCTTCTACTTCTATAAGCATCTACTATATACTTAAACTTCTTTTCCTTTGATTATTCTTACAAACAAATAACATATAAAATCGTTTTAATTGTAAAAAAGATAAATCTTCAAATAATTTCATCTATAATATAGTTAGATTATGGAAGAACCAGAAATAAGACCTATACCATCAGAAAATATCGGAATAGATAAACGATTCTTAAAATTGAAACACTCCGATGTAATAATGAAGCCTCCTTTTACTTGTGCCGTCATAGGTGCTATTGGAGCCGGAAAAACATCATTTGGATATACAGCATTAAATGACTTATACGCAAATTATTTTGATGAAGTAGTTGTAATTTGTGGAACGATTGATTCAAAAGATTCTTGGGAAAAAGTCAAACAAAGAAATGTCGTTTTTCTTAATTCATTTCACGATGAAGCATTTCAAGAATATTTACAAGATATAGAGAAAGTTCAAGAAGAAAGAAAAGAGAAAGGTAAATATCCATTACGCATTTGTTTAATGTTAGATGATATTGTATTCGAAGGTATGAATAAGTATCGTCAAGGATTAATTGATAAACTATTTATGACTTGCCGTCATTATAATATTTCAATAATGATTATGCTCCAGCATTCAAAACAGATTTCTGCTGGTATGCGTAATCAGCTTTTATATTGGGTATTATTCCGTGTTACGGCTAATGATTTAGAAAAAATAGCAGCAGAACATGGAAATTTGTTAAATGATAAACAATTTACTAAAATGTATAATGACATTCAAAAGAAAGGAAAACATGAATTTTTGATAATAGATTATAAATCCCCGATTGAAGAAAGATTTAGACATCGTTTTTATACTAAAATAAATCCTAATGATTATTTACATTAAAATTATCTCTATATTCTATCGCTTCTTCTAATGTTTCAAATCTTTTTTCATATTTAATACCATTTATTACTTTTTGAAAATGATAATATATTTCTTTTTTAATACAAATATTTTTTTCATTTAATTTATTTCTATTTGTTACATCATAATTTTGACTATTTTCTGAATGAGTAACCCATCTTAAATTTTCAATTCTATTATCAGTTTTAATTTTATTTATATGATCTACGCATGGTTTATTATCAGGATTTGGAATAAAATGTCTTGCTAATAATCTATGAATTGTAAATAATGTTTGTTTATTATATTTATTTAATCCAATTCTTAAATATCCTCCAACTAATCTTGGTTTTAAAATATTACCTTTTAAAACATTTCTAACTTCTCCGAGTTTATTTATTTCATAACCAGGATAATCTATTATAGGAATAAAATCCATTTTATAATAATATAAAAGATTATCCCGAATCAATTTTATTAATTTCTTGTAGAATGCCCTACGAACTCAAACACGAAAAAGGTGGTTATGTTGTAGAAACAAAAGGAACGCATAAAAAACATTCCAAACATCCACTCCCGAAAGCCAGAGCAGAAGCCCAAATGAAAGCATTATATCGTGCTATGGGTTTAGAAAAAAAGAAACATCATTAATAGAATGGTAGCAAAACATAAATCATCTTTTGTATTAGGATTAGAAAAGGTATTAAATAATCCAAATACTTCTTTCCTCAATAACCCCGCAACTTTTAACGAAATCCAAAAGAAATCAGAAATGTCTATGACTCAAATGTTAAAACATATTGGTAAAAAAAGAAATGAAACTAAACAACCTTCCGATGCTGAGAAATCTAAAGAACGTTTGGAAGAATTAAAACAACATACCCAAAATTAAAATAGTATTATTAAATATAATGGCTTATCTTAACCAATCTGGCGATTTACATCCTTTTGAAGAAGTAGTTCCCGAAGCAGCCAAAGTCCATGGACTTTCTCGCTCCTCCATTCTAACTTCACGAAGACGAGCAAGAGTGACCCCCCAATCGGGGCAAAATTATGGCTCAGCTGGTGCTAATGGTGGCTCAAGCCAGATTCAGGTATTAATCGCAGACCAAGGTGGTTTAGTGGATATGCGATCCATCTGTTTTAACTATTTCATTCAGACCTCTGGAACTGGTAATGCTGTACCAGATGACGGTCATCCTTTCACAACAGTCCAAGTGCTCCTAAACGGGCAACTTTTGGAAAATCAGCAATCAGCAATGAAAATATGTAACATGGAAACAAAACTTGGTGCTTCTAAATCATATCTAACAACTGCCGGATCTTTTCAGGGTCAGGAGTTATGGAATCCAGATTTAAACTTAGTATCAGCAAATAATAAATATGGTAATGTAAATCAGAACGTAGCAGATATTGCTGGTAGAACTAAACGAATTGCAAACGTAGCAACAAATAATATTGCTGGTGAGCCTCGTTCTATTCCTCTATCATCCATCTCTGGTCTTGGCCGGATGAAGCAGTATTTACCAATCAGTTTATTAGGAGAACTTCAGTTTGTGCTTGTGACGGGTTCAGCAGGTGAAGTGGTTTTTAATAACTCTACAAATGTAACAGCTGGTTCTACTGCTGGCGATTATTCTCTCGCTGGTTTTAACGTCACTTATGATGTGGTCGTCCCAGACCCTCGTTATGCTGCGGTTCTTCAGAGCCTAGCAGCCAATCCAGCAGAAGGTGGTTTAACCATGCCTTTTGAATCTACTATTTGCACTGGCGTTGCTAGTGTTACCGCTTCACCAACAGCATTAAAAGAAACAAATATTATTGTCAGCAGAGCTACTTCTCATTTACTAAAAACATCTGTTGTTTTAATTCCTACTGCTGCTTTAACAAATCCAGGATACCCTTCCCAGTCATGTTTTAGTCATGCTTCTACATGGGCTTATCAAAATAGAATCGGCTCAATGGTATATCCACAAATTGCGGCTCAAGGTGATGCTGATATGTTTAATCTCGCTTTAGAAGCTTATGGTTCCGTATCTCAGGAAAATGGAACATGTATAAACAGACAGCTTTGGGGTCAGTCCACTTCTTTATCAGCAGATAGTACATCTCAGTATGTATATGAATCTCCTTCTTTACCATTTAGTACAGTAGCAGCTGTTTTCTCCACACCTACTGCTTTCGCCGATTCCTTCATCCCATCATACGGATATCGCACAGTTAAAGGGGAATCAGAAAATCTTGATGTAGATGGAATCAATCTTTCAGCCGCCAGTGGATCCCAACAAATTACTACCATAGTAGGTGCGCCTCAGGTTGATTACACGCCATTCGTGTCATTAACAGCCCTCAAATTTATCACAGCACGTGGTAACGCAGTATCAGTTCAGGGAGCCTAAAGAACTAATTAAATAAATATCAATTATATAAATTATCAATTTATTATATAGATATGCCGACAGTAGCAGAAGTTTTAAAAGAAATAGAAGAAGAACAAGCATTAAAAAAGATAGAAATATATAGAAGTTTTGTATATCAACCAGAAAGATTATCGTTATCTTCACAAAATGCGATATCACCACAAACTAGTAATAATTTTTACAATTTTACAATTAACCTTCCGAGACCATTATTAAATGTTAAAAGTCTTCAACTATTAAGAGCATCAATACCACAATGTTCTCAATCTATTTCTGATTCAGCATGTGTCTTTTGGTATTATCGCCTACCAACACAAATAGATATAAATGGAGATACATTTTATACTGAACTCCCAAATATAAATAACTTATATTGTGTTAGATTATTACCATCTTACTATAAACCAGAATTAATTGACAACTCAAATTTATATGGTTTTAATGAAACATTTAACTCTTATGAAGAATTATTAACACAATTAAACAAAGCAACACAAAATGATTTAGCATATAACAATGACGTAAAAATTCCTAACAAAGATATGCCTTTTATTCCAAATGATATTTCATTTTCATTACAAAATAACAAGTTTCAAATGACTGGTAATAATGTAAATACACCAATCGCATTTAATGATTTTAATATTAATTTTTATTATCAACAAAATAATATAGTAAATTATTTAGGAAATAACTATATATGTTTAGTAGATAATACTAATAATGTTTATCCAGATGTTTCTATAAATTGGTTATTATACAATCAAACAACAAATTTTTACACATATTTATCAGCAGGTTATTTGGATCCTAATGTTATAACAAAACAATCAACATCATATAATTTAACTTGGAACCCTTATACATTTTACAATACAGATGATATTGTTTATTATGGAGGAAATAGATATCAAGCAACACAACCTAATCAAAATAAGATTCCAGAACCTTCTGAAGGTGTAATTGTTTATATATATTGGAATCTTTTGGGTGATACAACTCCTATTATAAAAAATGGAGTAAATGGAATTTCTCAACAATATGATTTTGAACTACTCTCCTCTATTCCAGGTCAACCATATTATCAAAATAATAACAGAACCCTAAATTTAATAACAGGATTTACATGGAATGGTTTAAATATTATACAAAATCAATTAATAAATCCTACAATTTATCCAGAAGGAAGTCCAGCACCTATTTTATTAAATAGATTAAGACCAATTCCTATTTATTCTTCAGTATCATTATTTGGTGGAACATTATATCCACAAACAACAACTGGAACTTACACAGCAGATGGCTATTGTAATTTAGTTTTTTCATCTATATGTTCTATATACGCCTCAATAGTTGGTTCTGCTACATTAGATAGTCAAAGAAATACAAATCTATTATCTATTATTCCTATGAATTGCCCTAATCTAGGAGTATCATTTTATAATAATGTCATCTCTACGGAACTAACAAAAATAAATAACGATATATATACTATATATATAGAATTACGAGCAGAAGATGGAAATCCATATATAATTAGCAATAATGGAATTATAACGTTAGATTTAAAACTTACTTATTAGTATAATGTCTTATATGAATCGCCCTAATAAGGTGTTAGTTAATTCTTTTGCTGATACTCAGATTGATTTTAATAGTTCAAGTGGTGCTTTTAATTCATTTACGAATACTTTACAAACTCCATTATTAAATGTGAAAGGTATTCAGTTATTATCTGCTAATTTTGTGAATCCATCATTACAATTAAATGATTATAGCCAATTAATGTTTTTTTATTACGCTTCAACAACTGCTACTGGAATTAATGTAGTTGGTAATTTGCGATGTGTCCGATTACTTCCTTCTTGGTATGTTCCCGCTTCAAGTTTTACTGCTTACACTCAAAATCAATATTTCGCAGATGGTGCCGCATTAGTTTCTGCTCTTAATACTGCTTCTTCTGCTGGTGGTGATAACGTGACATATAATCCTAAATGGGTTTCTGGAGATTTAACTTGGACTTATAACAGCAATACAAAGAAAATCTCTTTTGTAGGAAATAACGCTACTTATTATTATACACCAGCTGCAGCAGATGATCCAGTAGTGAAAGCATATTTAGCAACAAATGCTATTACTATGTATTCTCGAGTTGGAAATGCGAACACTACACAAGTCCAACCTTATGTATCAGGTTATTCTATGAATTTTTCATTAGGTTTTGGTATGTCTTTTACTAATTTCGGAAGAAATTGGGGTTCTGGTTCGTATCAAGGATGTGCTTTTAGTGTTGGATATCCTCAAGCAAATGCTGTTTCAATTGTTGGGGATTCATTCCCTATTTTATTAGGTCTCCAAAATGTAAATGTGTATTGTTCAGTTATCACTGGTTCTGGTGTAGATGCTGGTTTTAAAAAGAATTTCTTAGCATCAATTCCTATTGATGTATATCCATTATATGTGAATCAATATACATTAACTTCTACGAAATCACCAGCACTATCTGTTAATAATGAAATCTATCAATTACAATTTGACTTTAGAGATGATAATGGAAATCCCGTTTGGTTCAATCCAAATATGTCTGTAAATATGGAATTAGTAGTTTATTATTAAAATCCAATACTTGCTCCAGTATCAATATTATAACCAGATGTAGGTGTATATTGAACTACTAAATTACCAACATATAAATCCGCTGTATAATTGTTTGCGGTAGAATCATAATAGCAAATATTTCTCGTTGTTATACTTGAGATATTTACCATCGTTTGTAGAGTTGTAAAAGAAGAACAAGCGTCTTGGTTTACATATGGGAAAGCACTATAACCATCTAATAAATATGCTGGAGTTGATGGGAATGTTCCTTGAGTATAAAACATATTCGCATGGATGTCGGCTGAGGCTCCACCAGATTTCTTGGTGAGAACCGCCTTCTGGGAAATCTTATAGAATCCTTTAGTGTATGGCGGAAATTGGACGTTAGAATATAATACTATAGGAGTTCCAGCATTATTTCCATTAATAGTAAATGTAGAGTTTGGTATATTAAGAGTGCTCCAAAATGGATATACTTTATTGTTAATAGATGAAATCATCATTTGAGGTGCTGATACATTTCCTATTATTGATATATTGCTATTAGTATTAATACTGGTTATAGAACTCACTTGTAATGTTGATGTATTGTTTAATATTCCATAATTGCTTGAACTATAAGTAGCAGTCCAAGGAGACGCAGATGTCCCATTTGTTATACCAGCAGTCTGAGGAATAATACCTTGTAAGAATCGTATTCTTGTATCTAATACATTTGATATTTGGTATGCGTTAAGAGTAGTTGTTGTTAATGTTGGAGCAGATAAAAAGGTTAAAAATGTTCCAGTAGAAGCATTTATTGTTTGTGATGATAGTTTTGATGCTTGAATTGAATTAGCAACTAAAGAACTGATATTTTCAACTTGATAAACTGATAAACTATTGGTAGAAATAAATCCAGAAGTTAATGAACTGACATTTTCTAATTGATAAACTGATAAACTATTAGTAGATATATTTCCGCAAGTTATACTACTTACATTTTCTATATTTCCAACAGATAATGTATTTGTAGATATAGCATTCGCTATTATATATGATGTTGATATAGATGATGTAATAAATCTTAATGTGTCAGCATATACATAATGATTTGAACCAAAAGTAGATATATGTAAATCATTATTATTATCACCATAAAAGACTCCTTTACCTTGTTGATTGAGTGGTTGTTTATTGTATAATGTTCCACTATTATTCATATTAAGATACGCAAATGATGAATCAGTATATAATTGTAATGTAGCATTACTATTAACACCTATATTTAATGTATTAAGATTGACAATATTATTAGCAGATAAATCTAATGTATTAAGAACATTTATCTTATTCGCTAAAAATAAATCATTAGAAACTCCAGATGTTAGATTCTTGACTATTGCGGTATTAGTAGAAATATTATCATTAAATAAGAATACATTATTACTATCTACACTAATAATATTTTTACGACCATTATTGAAAATTAAAGATGGATTACTTACTCCATTTACTATTTGTAAATTACTATTGACGATTGTTTGATTTGATAAACTTAACCAATTAGAACCTCCTTGTGTTGTTTCTCCAATCGCACTACCATTAATGAAACTAACAGATTGTATATCATTAATAGGTTCAGCGTTAAAATTAATAACACTATTAGAATTAGTTGTAATACTATCAACATGTAAAACTTTATTAATTGTTAAATCGCTTTCTACTACTATTGTGCCTCTATCACCATCTCTAACATTTGATAATGTATCTATTGCTAAGATTGTATCTTGAGGTGTATAAATTGTATTATTAGAATTATTAGGATTAATATTATTAAGAGTAATACCACTTACATCTAAAATGCTATTACCAAAAAGATTAATATCATTATTAAATCCAGTATATGGAGTTACATCAGACCCTATTTGGTCTGTTTTAATTCCATTACCAGCAAAAGTGACATAATCTTGAATATAAGGATTAATATAATCTACTCTAATTGGTGATGTAAATTGAACTTGTGCCACATTATTAGGACTAATAGTATCAGCAAAAAGACCATTTACATTAATAATATAGTTATTAGATAAGTCCAAAGTATTCTGAAATACTAATGTTCCATTATTAGCACCAAATATAGGATTGTTATATGGGAAAGTAATAGTATTAACAAATGCTGGATTATCTAAAGCAATAAGATTAGAACTATTTGTTATATGGAAATAACCATTAGAATCATTTGATAGATTAGTATTACCAGTAGCACTACCACCTATTCTTAAATTAGTGACACCAGATAAATCTTTATAATTCATTTGGATATTATCATAAACAAATATGAAACTATTAGAATTGGCTCCTAATCCATTTGTTTGTATGGTATTTGTATTTAGAAAAGAAGCATCATCATAATCTATATTTTTAGTTCCAACATCATTAAATGTATAAGTTAGATTGTTATTATCATTATTAAAATATATAGCAACACCACCAGCATTTCCAGATATATCTAATTCTCTTGTGGATGTAATGTTAGAAACAGAAATATTATTATCAAATTGAGTATCATATACCATTTTAATAGGATAATTTGGTTCATCAGATAAAGGATACCCACCATTATTTGAACCACCAATATTAATAGTAGAAGCATTAATATAAAAGTTTCCTTTATTGCTAAAATTATTTGTTAAATTTTGTCCGCTAATATCAATAGATAAAACACTATCATACATATACTGATAGAAATTTGTTTTATTAATAGAAACAGAAGAGACGATTGTAGATTGTGGTGTTGGTATTGATGTTTGAATATAACTATTACTATTAGAAATTATTAATCTAAAATTTTGTCCTGGCAATAATATAGGAGTGGTTGAAGTTGTAAAATAAAAATTAAAATTCATAGAAGTTGTTCCATTATTATAGAAATCTAAAGTTCCATTACCAGATTGTATTCTAACTAAAGAAGCATATAAAGTAAAAGCAGAATAAAAAGTAGTATTAAAATCTACATCATAAATATTATGTGGTGTATCTGTGATTGTTTGTGTTCTTGCTGGTGTATATGCTGTTGATATATAAGATTGAATAGAAGAAAAACTATTATACATTTGTAAAGCATTTGTTTGAATATAAGGATAATATGGAACAGCATTTATAGTAGTATTGAGAGCATTAGATTGATAAATATTATTTGATATATCTAAATGACCTGTTAAAATGGTTGAAAAAGAAGCAGAAGATAGATATAAATTAACATTAAAAATAGAATGATTACACATGTCTAGGTCTCCATAAAAATTAACTACTCCAACATTAGCATTAGGAGAAATATCTATTAAATTAGATAAATGGACTCTTTGTCCTCTATTAGAACCATATCTAGGTTGTAAAGGTGGAGAACCTTCACCATTTGAACCAGCCCCAAGATATAAATCTCCTTCAGTATAAACATATAATTTATCGGTACAGAATAAATTCATTTCTGAAGATTGGATTGTTGCGATGTCATTAGATAATAACCAATTATTAGCGACTAAATCAGTTCTTGCTCCTAAACCTTTAGCACCAAATTCTTCTCCTCCTCCATTTGTTTCTATTGTTGTGATTCCTCCACCCAATCCTGAAAATGGTGCGTATTGTTTTATTCCGCAAATATTTGCAAATGTAAAAGGGGCTAAGATAGAAGCATATCCAGCAACAAAAACATTTGAATAAGTGGCTAATAATTGATTGACACCAGCAGAAGCGGTGAAACGTCCTGCACCTAAGAGAGCCCCTAAAGATGTAAAAACAGAATCAACATTAATTTCCATAGTAGCGGCAGTATTAGGAACAAGTGCTGTTGTGTCTTGATTCCATTGAATATAAGCGTTCGCTCCTCCACCATCAGAACCCACTTTACCACCAGAACGAAATTTATAAGTTGTTCCAATAACCGGTGGAAAAGTTATTTGATAATTATGAGATAATAAATCCGCATGACCAAATGGAATCGTTCCTAATAAAAATGCTGTTTGATTGGTATATAGATTTAAAGATGCGTTAGTAGTAGCCGCATTAGTAAAATAACCAGTAACATCAAACGAATTAACATTTAATGAATAGTTTGAATAATATCCGCTATAATTAGGACATGATAAAGTGTTAGCATTAGCAACTGTTACATTAGCGTCCATAGTAAAATTATGATAATTACCATAATCTATTTTATTGAATTGAGCGTTACCTTCCATTTGTAAACCACCACCTCTAACAACTGCTCTATTAATATAAGCATTATTAGAAATAGAAATGTCTTGGACATTATCAATATTATTATTAGATATATTGACTGTTTGAATTGCTGGATATTTAGACCATAAAGAAACATTATTAGTTGATGCTTTTAATAATTCATCTATTGTAGTTGATAAATAAATTCCATAAGTTCCACCAATAGAAGATAAAGAGAGATAATTAGTTGATATTGTAGAAGCATTTATTAAACTAGTAGAAATATTTATAACTTTAATATTAGAAGCATAAACATTTGAAAAGTTTCCAAAAATACTATCTATTTGTGATACATTTCTAATATTATTATTAGATAAATTAATATCAGTTGCTATATTTAAATTATTTGATGGGCTAAATAAAATATTTGTTGTTATTAAATTCGTTGATACTGATAATGATGAAACTCCTTTTGTTCTAAAATTAGAATTAACTATTAATGTATTATTTACATTTATATCATTTCCTAAATATCCATTTAGATTGTTTGTATTGATATTTGAAGAATTCACATTATTAGCATTTACTAAAGAATTTCCATTAGCATCTATATTGGATAAAGCTTTATAATAAGACCATAAAGCTAGATTGTTTGAACCTCCTCCAGCAGATGTTGATAATATTGTTGATAAAATATTATCTATACTTGTTATTGACGATATTAACTGACTACTAGAAATATATCCAATAGTTCCTAATCCATTTACTGTTGATATTAATTGATTTGATGTGATACCATTAATATTAGTCGTAGTAGTTCCCGACCATAAAGGCGGTTGATAATTTCCATTCCATATTGACATTTCTAATATTACTATATAATATAATGGCTTCTTCTTTCGGTGTTGATGTTATCCCAAATCCTGGAGAATCAATTATAGGAAACCCTGTTGGAACAATAATTAATTGGCCTACATCTACAGCACCTTCTGGATATTTAAAATGTGATGGTTCTGCTATAAGTAGATCTACTTATGCTAATTTATTTAGTGTTTTAGGAACATCTTATGGTGCAGGTAATGGTGCTTCTGTTGCTGTAACTTCATGGTCTGTCAGTGCTGGTGCTGTTACTATTACTCTTACAAATCCATATATTGTTTCTGGTAATACTTTTACATGGGATAATGGTGCTGGTGGTATATATTCTAATTTAGTTGCTACTATTCTTACTAACTCTACAACAATTGTTGCTTTAGTTTCTGCTGGAAATTCTTCTGGAACTGGTGGAACTGTCACATTACAAAATCCAACTACTTTTAATCTTCCAAATGCTTCTGGTAAAACTATAAGAGGTTATGATGGTTCTACTTATACATTAGCTGGAACTGGAGGAGCTGATAGTTATGCTTTAACACCAGCAAACATCGCATCACACAAACATGATACAACTATAGTTCAAAATGGAACTGGTTCTGCTTCTGGTGGTATTTCTACATCAGCACCACCTACATCTGGAACATCTTATACAACAGGTATTATTTATAATAATGCTAACTCTCAAGTGACTGCTGCTGGTTCTAATGGTTCTGCTTTCTCATTAGTAAATGCTTATTTGGTGTTAACTTATTGTATAAAATATTAGTAGAAAGAAGTAGATGGATCCAAAGAACAAGGAAAACGATTTTCCCGTGGATATTAGTTCAAATGTTATACCTCCGAAAGCAACCAAGCCCAAAAAACCGAAAACAGAAGCCCAAATGGCAGCATTTCGGAAAGGTCTAGAAGTGTTGAAAGCCAAGCGGGAAGCGATACGATTAGAGAAGGAGAAGATGAGCGAACAACAGAAAAAGGAGAAACAAGAAGAGCAACATCAACGATATCTGAAAAATAGATATGAAAAGAAAAGCAAATTACCACCAGTTCCTGAATATGTCAGCAAAAATGATTTGGAGAATTTCAAAAAGGATTTGTTTGAAATGGTAACAAAGAATACACCCCGAACTATCTATCAAGAAGTTCCTGTTGAGAAAATCGTTGAGAAGATTGTTCCAACTGTTTTAGAAGTGCCTGTTGAGAAATCAAAAGTTGTTAGTGGATCATCTCTTTTGGATTCTATATTTTTTAAATAAGTAATATAGATGGAACAATTTATGGCTCGTCAGCAATTATCTGTTGTCAGTCCTTACATAGACAATTTCAATTTATACCCTAAGGCGAAACGTGTGAACGTTGCTCCAGTTTTAGACATTCAAGCTGGTTATCATCATGGTCCAGACCCTACGGACGTATACTTAGGTGATGCTCCAAAAATGATTTATCATTTGATGCCTCGCAAAGTTCCGATTGCTTATCCTGTTGTTGGTAATGTATATCGTGGTGATGGTTCGGTTCCATTATATGGTAATCAAGTTGGAAATACTGATATACCTAATCACAATAAATCGTATGCTTCTGAATTTAAATATGTTCCAGTAAAATCTGCTTTTGAAAAGCATTTAGAAAACTATTTTGGAAGTCAAGATATTGATAGTTATAATAGACACAAGCATCCACAAAAGGAAACTGGTGAATATTCATTAAACGAAACTACTCATGACAAGTTAGAAAGATTGATTAGAAGCCTGTAGTATCAACATAATCTAATATTTTGTTTTTTTCATTTCTCATAAAATGTTTTAATTTAACTGGTTCAACTTTGGTTAAATTATCATCATATCCCAAAAAATTAACTAATTTTGTATCTTTAGGATTAAAAGGTTTTTGTATTACTTCAACACATTTTTCCAATTCATCGGGTGGATGTAATGGTGCTAAAATAATATTACCAGACATATCTCTGATTGGTTCGTTAATAATTATTGGTGGAAGATTATATTCTTTTTTTTTAAAAGCATAATTATTTTCACATGATTCTCTAAAAGATTCGGGTGCTGGAAATTTAAGATTATATTTCTTATACCATTCTTTAGGTAGTGGATAGCATTCAAAATCTGGTAGTTCCTTGAGTTGTTCAATTAGAGTTTCCATCTACTATGACCGAAGGTTTATTTTCTTTAGACATAAACGATTCAGATCTTGGCGGAGTTAAATTAATTTCAAAATCAGTTTTACGACCACAACAATTGCTGGTACATGATGAATGTTTGAATAGTTTGTAAAATGTATATAACAATGTTATGATTCCCGAAGTAATTCCCGCATTTACAAAAGTATTATTATCCATTAGATGCCTAAACAGAAAAAAGAGAAAAAATATAAATATTATGAAGTTAAAATTGTTGAATCACCACCAAAATTTTATATAGAAAAAAAAGAAGTCATTATTAGTTTTGAGTGATAAAAAATTATTTTTATCCCATAGTTACTAGTAACTGATTGATGTTAAAACGATTACTACCTTTATTAACACATACTAGAAATATTATTATGAACCAATACGACAAGAAAATAGAATATATTATTCCATTATATGATGAAATATTGAAAGATAAAATGTTATATAGTGTAAAAATAGAAAATGGTAATTTGAAAATAGTTTATATTAACAAGTAGATGGCTTGTGGAAGTAATTGTCCTTGTTGCAAAAAGAAAGCGAAAAAACGAGTTACTAAAAAAAAAGTTGCTGTTCCCCGAGCACCTCCTCATCGTATGGTAAATATTAATGTTGTTCCACCGGTTGGTGAAGGTGCTCCAAGATGGAAAAAAGATTTAGTGTCTGTTGATTCAATAGGTGGAAAAGTAGAACCTGTAAAACCGATTAAAACTTATGCTACTACTGGAACACAAACAGAAGCAATTTTAAAAGAAGAAGTAAAGGCACCACGACCTGCTAAATATATTCGAAAACCTGTGACTCCTTCTACTCCTATGCCTAAAGAAACTATTGTTGAGCCTCCTTCTCGTTTCGCTCGTCATTTCGCAGAAATGGAACGAAGAAAAGGTTATACTGAAATTAAACCACCACGAACTGCTGAAATCGCAATTCAAGTGAGACCACGAACTGCTGAAATAGAAACTCAAACTGAAGAAGCACCTGAAAAAACAAGAGTTACAAAACAATTTAAAGTAGTACCTGAAGAAAGAGGAAGACCTGTTATTGAAAGAGATCCATATCAAAAATTAATAAGCGAAATGTTTAAAAGAGGATGAGAATCGTTAAATCACCAAATCCTTTAAAAAAGTATAGAGCGATTTTTGATAATGGTAGACATACTGATTTCGGTCAACATTCTGCTGATGATTATACAAAAACACATGATAAAAATCAAAGACAACGATATTTAACACGTCATCGTGCTAATGAAGATTGGACTAATCCTTATAAAGCGGGAACACTTTCGAAGTTTATCCTCTGGGGTGATTCTACGGATATAAATGTAAATATTGCTAATTATAAAAAAAGATTTAACTTATAATCCGCTAAACCATTTAAAACCAAAAAGATATATATATATATAGAGAAAATGCCTTCTTGGATTTATAAAATCATTAAAGATAATAATATTATATATATTGGTTCTACTACAAGAAAATATTTTAGTCAGAGAAAAGGAGATCATACTAAACCAACAACAGCACAACGTGGAAAACAATCATATTTACAAAATTATGTAAAAGATAATGGTGGATGGAAAACATTCAATTTTGAAATAATAGAAGAATTTGATACAATAGAAAAAAATGATTTATTATTAAAAGAAAAAAATTATATAGAAAAATTAAAACCTTCTCATAATTTATATTCTCCAATTACTTCCATACAAGAACGATATAAAAAACATTATCAAGCACATAAAAAAAATATAAATAGTGATATTAATAAAAAAAAGGAATTTTATATAAAACAGAAAGAAAGAGAATCATATAAAAAATATAATGAAAAAAGATGTTCTATTAAAATAAATTGTGAATGTGGAGGAATATATTCATTACAAAATAAAACAAATCATTTTAAAAGAAATATTCATTTAAATTATGAAGCATCTTTATAAGATTTAGGTTTAATTAAATAATCTCCTTTATTACAATGTGAAGAACGATATTCCGGCTTCATTATTTTGCCGTGAGTATGTTTTTTATTACAATACGGGCATAAAACAATTGTTTGAGTTAATGTATTTCTTAAAGTGATTGCTTCCATTGTTTCTATTATAAGAAAGGGTTTAAATCTTTTTCTATATATATAGGTAGAAGTATAAAATGAGTATTACAAAAGATAATATCATTAATGAATTGAAGCAAGACCCTAAGTTGGTTGATAGATTAATTAAATATGTTGAAAAATTAGAAAAATTTAAAAATGATAAAAAGGCTTATGCCTCTACGGACGAAGGTCGTGAGTATTATAGACAAAAGGCTAGTAATTATTACGAGAACCATTTAGAAGAAGTTAGAAAGAAGAATAGAGAAAGATATTGGATTAAAAAGGGAATTACCCCCCCGGCTCCCAAAAATAAAAGTGAAAAAGAAAAGGTCTAAAGAATTATTTTCTTTTCATATAGTAGGAAGAAAAAATGCCGAATATTACCCACCCCACCCTTAAAGCACAACGTGTAGAACTTGGTAAATCTAAACGTCGTGGAGATATCACAGAGCGAGTTTTTAAGAATCGCATTAAGAAACTTGAAGAGAAACAATTGGAATTGAATGAAGCAGAAGAAGATAGACGATATCAATTATATCAAGCAAGAAAACGAGCAGAAGCAAAGGCTAAGCGTGAAGCAATACGCAAGGCTAAATTTGAAGAAGAGAAAAATAAAATATTATCTAATGTTGTATTTGATAAATATTATGATGGTTCTCGAGATGATTTCGTTTATAAAATATGGAAAATATACGATAAAGTTTATAAAGTATATATTAATTTAGCAAGTAAATTTGCGAGAAAAGGTAATGTTAGCACTATTAACGTTTTACCTTATGAAAAATATAGAGATTTTAGATTACAATTTTTCAAAGGTAGTGATGGCGATTGTATTTTAGATGATGGTGATAGAGTTACAATTGTAACACCTACTCATTTAGATACTAAAAAATTAATTCAATATTTTAAAGATGGTATTAGCCATTGTGTCTTTACTCCTATATTATCTAAATTAAATATGTCTCTTGAAAATACTAAATCAAAAGATAGTTCTAAACGTTTGAAAGAACGTATTGCGAAGGTCAAGAAATTAGAGCAAGAGTTTGTTAATGGTGTTCCTGAAGATAAAATGGAAAGTGTTGCGGTTGCTTGTAATATGAAAATATCTTTATTTGATATTCTAGGTAATCAAATAAATATTTATAATGAAAAAGGAAAAGGTGGTAATATTAATTTTACTAATACAAGAGCTAATCATGTAGATGAAGGAATGATTGCTCTAAATAGTGATAGTGAATATGTTTCTAATAATGAAATCAAAAATATTTATAAAGATTTAATTTCTGGTGATGATTTCTTTATGATTGATGGCGATATTAAAAATAGTATTCCTCGCAAAATTAGAACATTAGAAAATGTTTATGAAGTACGAGATCCAAATGCTGATTATTTTGAAGAAATGGATAAAACAATTAATATTAGCAAATATAGATTCCACGCTTCTAAATATCCAGAAGTAAATGAATTTATTAAAAATGGACGTATTATTAACGCATGGGTGACATCTTTATCTGATTCTATACCTACAGGGCATCTTGATATGCCTAAGGCTTATACACAATTTAAGAAATGTTCTTTTTATGATGGATTTCTTGGTGTTATTCATCAATGGCGAAGTGGTAATTTTAGTTTAGATTTTATTAAAGAACATATTGGAATATATCGTTTTAAAGTTATATCTTGTCAAAATGAATTATTAAGAAGATTAGGTTTAGTTGATGGTGGAATATTTACTTTACCTTCTGTTGAAATATTGTATTTTAATAGTTTGGGTTTAGTTGTTGAAATTACAGATGGCGTTTGGGGGTCACGTATGGATTTTGAGTTTCCAGATTATATGTTAAATGATAGACGTTATTGTTTATGGTCTGGTCGTCTTGGTATGGAACGACCTTATAAAACACATTCATTTAAATGCGATGCTGAATGGGCTTCTCATTTGAAAGCAGAATATGGTGATGATGTGTTTTATTGGGAACGTGAGGGAATCTGTAGCATTAGAGTTACAAATAAAAATATTAATACAACTCATCATATTCTTGCTTTTATCACATCTTATACACGTATTCAAATGATTCAAGCGATGATGATGTTTAATGTTGATGATATTATTAAAGTCGTTCTTGATGGTATTTATTTTAAAGGTGAAAAACCTATGGGTTTAGAATGGTTCAAGGAAAAGGAGATAAAAGAACATTCTTATCAAAAGTTTAATTGGTATGATAACGACGATAGTAAGATTGTATTTCCTTCTATGACATATAATAATAGTTGTTGTTTGACAGGTCAAGGTGGTGCTGGAAAAACATTTAGTATATTTAATGATAAAGGATTTAATTCTATATTATTTGTATCGCCGAATCATGTATTAGGTGGAAAGATTAGTAAAGAGTATAAATGCGCTTATACAACTATTCATAAATTAATTGGTATGGATTGTGAACCTTATTTAACAGATCATAAATATCCATCTGTAATTTTTATTGATGAATTAACACAATTACCATCTGAATGGATTGAAAAGGCTTTAATTATGTATAAAGATAGTTTTATTTTTGTAGCTGGTGATATTAATTCTAATGGTATGTGGTTTCAGTGTAGAGGCGGAACACCTGGCGATTATTCTAAGATTTGGAAACCAACTTTACCTGTATTTAATATTGAAGGAGATAGACGTTCTCTTGATGATGAATTAAAGAAATTGAAATTAAAATTACGTGAATATATGACATCTATTTTTGTTGATGGTGATAGTAGTGAAGAATATTTAATTAAAAATTGGGCACGTAAGAATTGTAAATTAACTGATTATAATGATGCTGTTCTATCATTTGATAATGATGTTTGGATTTCTGGAACTAATAGAACATCATCCGATTTATTATTGAGAAATGTTTGCAGTGGATGGTATAAGCAAGGCGGATTTATTAGCGATGTAGAACAACCTGGATATAAAAAACGAGGTGCTTTTACATGTCATAGTTTTCAAGGTCAAACAGTAGAAGATAAGAAAATATTCATTAGTATTGGTGATTTGTTTGAATGGTCTATGTTATATACGGCAATATCACGTGCTCGCCATTTTAATCAGTTGGTATTTGTTGTTTAATATTAGATGGATACTGGAATAAAATTATTGATATTAGGTAATGTTCTTACTCTAATATATTTTTTACGTATATTAAAATAAATATTCTCCCGGCTGAGGTATAAAGATTTTTTGTTATGTATATATAGATGGATGAAAATAATAGAATTCTTTGGCTTTCTAAATTAAATGTTGGTGATGATGTAATTGTATATGGAGATCCAAAAGATAATATGAATAAAATATCTTATATTAGAGATGATGGTTTTCAATATCATTTTATATATAATAAAAAAGGTAAAATAAAATCTATAGAAGATTATTATATTATTATTGTTTATGATTTAGATAATGTAAAAGAATTTATAGATAAAACAACAGATAATGTTTTTTATATTCATAAATGTAACGAAGATAATTTAAATCCTAATATACCATCATATATAGCAGATATGAATGTATGGAGATATAAAAATAGAATGGTTATAGGTTCATCTTTAATGACGAATAAAGAAGACATAAACCTAAGAGGGTCTAAATAAAATATGTTGGTATTGTTCGTCTTCTTTCTTGTTTTTCCCTTTTTTCCCTTTTTTCCCGTCTCACGGGGGATTTTTATGATTTGTTTTTTTTGGGTGCTTTTCTTATCAGGCCATCGCCTCGGTTCGGGTCGGACTTCGGCGGTGGCCTTCCCTTTATCC
>TBL_comb48_EPIDRAFT_1001149_pt1 | contig 19924 bp, 15 predicted proteins | sample TroBogEpilimnion_37_FD_10681 | JGI IMG/M metagenome (IMG submission 10681)
CCGCCCAGCCCAGCGACCGCCGAAACATCCGCCAGCGCGCATCCCACCACTCCCCGCAAATCTTCCCCTTGAGCGTGTCACAACCCGCCGCCCGCAGCCAGGCCACCGCATTCTCCGTCAGATCCACCACCCGCCGCCGGCGCGTTTTCGCCTGGCTGCCAGCCACCACCACCATCCGCTCCGCAAAATTCACCGCGCTCCAGTCCAACCGCTGGATCTCCGCCGGCCGCAGTCCGCCAAACATCCCCAGCACGATGAAGCCCATCATCTCCGGCCGCTGCAGCGCACCGCGCAATAGCACCCCACACAACGGCACCGTCAACGTCCCGATCTCCTCATCCCCCAGCCTCGCCTTCACGATCCCCTCCGCCGGATTGATCCGCGCATACCCCTTCGCAACAGCCCACGCAAAACACGCCCGCACATCGCCCACGTAGTTATTCCGCGTCTTCGCCGACCAGGTGTGCGCCTTCAGCCAGCTCTCAATGTCCGACCGCACAACCTCATGCGCCTTTCGCGTCGGCAAATGCAGCGACAGCCATCCCAGCGAAACCTTCAACTGCCGTCGATACCTCGCACTGCAGTCATCCTTCGTGTCCGTATAGCGCTTCACCAACTCGGGCACCGTGAGCCGTTCCGTCATGTGGCCGCCATGCTTCAGCGCAAACTCCACCGCCTCAGCCAGCGTCCACCCCGCTTCCTTGAGCCGATTCCGCGCCAGCACAATCTCCGCCATCACCGCCCCCGTCAGCTCCGACGCCATACTCCCATGCCGAGCTTGAGCCTCCTCAGCCGCTTTCAGCGCCTTGTTCGCTGCCTTCTGCGTCTTGTAATTCCGCTGCACTCGCCGCCCATCCACCATCCCCATATCGAGTTGGTATGTCACCTTGCCCGAAGGCAGATTTCGCGGACGTATTTTCACACGCCGACCCTGCCCCACATCACGTCCGTGTCACGCCTTTTGTGTCTTAATGCGTCTTATTCAGTCCTACTGTGTCCTCTTCTCTCCTCGTAATACCCCAGGTAAGACAGTGCCGGAGACAGGACTCGAACCTGCACTAGTTTCCCAACCAGATCCTAAGTCTGGCGCGTCTACCAATTCCGCCACTCCGGCATGGAGTTGCATGCGGGTATGATTCCGTCTGGATGTTCAGGCTGCAAATGAATTATCGCGAACGTAGCAGACGGGCGGCGAGCCAGCCGGTGATCAAAACGGTGCCCAACGGCATGAGTCCGACTTTGAGATTGGCTCCGATCCAGGGCAGCCAATGGCCCGAGTAGGTGGTGAGGGCGCTGAAGTACTTCAGGCCAAAGACCCAGCCGCTATGCAGGCCGATGCCGGCCCACAAGGCCCCGGTTTGCACCCGTATTTGGGCGAGTACCCAGCCCACGGCGAAGAGCGTGGCAAATTCCGCGAGGAGAAAGTCCACATCGCCAAAGCCGACGGCGATTTGTTGGAGCACGAGGAAGCCACTGCTCCAGGTGACGGCGGCATCGCTGATCTGCCAGCCTTCCGGGGGTTTGAGGAAATGGATCAGGGCGAAGACGAAGGTGAGTGCGAGCAGTGCTTTTTTCTCCGTCATGGTGCGCAGCAGCAGGCCCAGGAGCAGACCACGGAAGAAAAACTCCTCCACGATGCCAGCACCCAGGGCGGCGGTGATGGGTTCCCCCAGCTTCCACCAGCGCGGGTCGGGGCGCAGTTGATATGCGCCGAATTTGAGGAAGATGAACCCGAGGGCAAGCAGCAGACCGGAGGCGAGCACGAAGCTGATGGCCCCCTGTTTAAGGCCAGCATTGATGGGTCGCCAGGCGGGCAGCAGCGTGCGCTCCAGCCGCACCCAGCGCATGAAAGGCCAGATGAACACGATGGCACAGACGAGCACGGCACGATTGAAGTAGCGCGTGAACTGCGCCCGCTCGATTTCTGCAAGGAGCCACTTCACCAGACCGGTGTCATGCAGGGATGAGGTGGAGAGCCAGCCATAGGCGGCTTTGCCGCCGTGAAACAGCGGCACAGAGAGCAGCGCCCCGCCGAGCATGACGGCAAGAAGGTAGAGCAGGAGTTTCGGCAGGGCAGGAGAACTGCCGGGGCTGGCGGCTTGCATGGGCGCGATACTAGCGCATCCTGCGCGCTCTCAATGACCAAAAACCAAATCCACGAATGGCACGAACGTCTCGAAGACGGCCGCAAACAGTATATTCGCGCGTATTGGAACTCACGTGAGTGGCTGTTTCGGTATGCACATCCAGATGGCGAGCAATGGATGCCGCTGGAAAATCCGCCACCGGAGCGCTGGCTTGAGCTGCGTGATCTGCTCTTCCGCAAGTATCAGCGCAAAAAGCTGCCCTGGAAGTACGTCGTCGATCTGGACAAAAAACTGGAGGACATGGGGATCAAAGTGGAAGGCGAGGAGTCAGCAGCGGATGATGACTGACGCCCGGTCATTGCGCACCGGCATTCGTTTTGATCTCAGCGGTCACTCCACCGCCGTAGGCTGCGCCAAAGCGCAGGCCCACCTGCACCTCTGGGAATAGAAAGCGCAGGTCCGCACGGGCCGTGCGCCGCCGTGAGAGAAACCCAAACAAGGCGGCCAGTAGGGCACCTGCGGCGAGCAGGGCGGGAACGGCCATGGCGAATGTTTTTTCTCGGCGCTGAATCCAGAGCGACTGCCGCAGTCGCACGCTTTCCATGCTGCGCAGTCGGTCAATCCACGAACGGGTGGCGTGGAGGAGTCGTTCATCGAGCGAGAGCTTGGGGTCGCTGAGGATGCGGCGTGTCTCCTGCATGATCTCAACGAGTTCGGCAGCGGAGTAGCGCTCCCAGAAAACGGGAGCAAAGGACACCGCACTGCTGTTGCTGGAACGGTCATAGGCCATGAGCACAGCAGGCCGCACTGCGCTCAAGTCACGTCGGGCGATCTGGGCCTCTCTGCGGATGGTGCTCCCGGTGGCCATGAAACTGGTGGCTTTGATCCACGCATCACATTTCAAGTCCTGGCGAAACTGACTGAGTTCCGCCGCAATCTGACGGCGGGTTTCAGGGGTGAGCGCCCGCGTCTCGTCCAGAATACCGTCTGCGGGTGGTGCCGGTTGGGCTAGGCCGCAAATGCCCATGGCCAGCCAAACCACGGCAAATGCCGGGAAAAGCAGGCGTGGATGGGGGAGGGGAGCGCTTCGCATGGCCTGGAACAGTCTGCCCCAAAGCATGCCTGAGGGCAACTTCTGACACGGCGGCCAGCTTCCGTGTCCCCTCCGCAGGGGAAAATGAGAGCCGAAAGGGGTGATTTTGGGGCGGGAGTGCGGGCGCTTGTGAAATTTTTCACAAAATCGCCTTGCCGCTCTTTGGGCAGCGTAGATAGATACTCCTCACGCCCGCTACCAGACCCCTGCTTTTCATGCCCACTGTCACCCGAGAATACGAGGCCCCGGATACCGCCGCCAAAGCGGCCCGGCAGCTCGAAGCCGTGGAAGAAGCCACGACGGACATCGTCGGAGAGAAACTGGTGCTCAACATGGGCCCCAGTCATCCCGCCACCCACGGTGTGCTGCGCCTCATCCTGGAACTGGACGGCGAAATCATCACCAAGTGCGATCCCGATGTCGGCTTCCTGCATCGTGGCGATGAAAAAATCGCCGAGAACATGCACTACAACCAGTTCGTGCCTTACACGGACCGGCTCGACTACCTGGCACCACTGGCCAACAACGTGGCTTATGCCCTGGCGGTTGAAAAGCTCATGGGCTGGGAAGTGCCAGAGCGTGGCCGTGCGATTCGCGTGATCTGCTGCGAGCTGGCCCGCATCTCTGCCCACATGCTCGGAGTCGGGGTGTTCGCGATGGATGTCGGCGCGATGACCGTGTTCCTCTACACCTTCACTGAGCGCGAAAAGATCTACAATCTGTGCGAGCAACTCACCGGCGCACGTTTCACCACCAGCTACACTCGCGTGGGTGGGCAGATCCGTGATTTGCCGAATGGTTTTGTCGGCGCGGTGAAAACCTTCCTTGATCAGTTGGAGCCGGTGATCGACGAGATCGACAAGCTGCTCTCGCGCAATCGCATCTTCATCGACCGTACGCAGGACATCGGAGTGATTTCCAAAGAGGACGCCATCGCCTACGGCCTCACCGGGCCGAATCTGCGCGGCTCAGGTGTCGAACATGACCTGCGCAAAGCGCACCCCTATCTCGATTACGACAAGTACGAGTTTGATGTGCCCATCGGCACCAAGGGCGACTGCTATGATCGTTATCTCGTGCGCATGGAAGAAATGCGCCAGAGCGTCCGCATCCTCCGTCAGGTGTTTGCCACCCTGCCCGAAGGCCCGATCAATGTCGCAGACGCCAAAGGGTTGCTGCCCAAGAAAGAAAAAGTGCTGATGAAGATGGAGGAGCTGATCCACCACTTCATCATCTCCACTCAGGGCATTGATGCTCCTGCAGGCGAAGTTTATTTTGCGGCTGAGAATCCCAAAGGTGAACTCGGCTTCTACATCAACAGCACCGGCGGCGGCGTTCCCCACCGCTTGAAAATCCGCGCTCCCTCCTTCCTCAATCTCAGCATCATCTCCAAACTGATCCCCGGGCACATGCTCAGCGACATCCCGGCGGTGCTTGGCAGCCTTGACTTCGTCATGGGCGAATGTGACCGCTGATTCATCTCCAACCTTTTCATCCGAGACACCCCCGCATGGCCTTTGAAGTTCCAGCCGAATTGGAAAAACGCATGGACGAGGCGATCTCGCACTATCCCGTTTCAAAACGCAGTGCCGTGCTGCCGCTGCTGCACCTGGTGCAGGAACACTTTCGCTTCATCAGTGAAGAGGCGGTGAATTGGGTGGCCGCCAAGCTTTCCCTGGAGCCGATCCAAGTGCTCGAAGTGGTCACCTTTTATCCTGGCTTCCGTCAAAGTGCTCCTGGCAAGTATCACATCCGGGTGTGCCGCACGCTGTCATGTGCCATGGCGGGCAGTTATGAGCTGATGGATGCGCTTTGCAAAGCGGGCAACATCGACCGTTCACACACGGATCACCATCATCCCATCGCCGTGAGTGCCGATGGCAAATACAGCATTGAGTTTGCCGAGTGTTTGGCGAGTTGTGGTTTTGGCCCGGTCTGCATGATCGAGGACGACTTCTATGAGAAAGTCGATCCTGCCAAGGCCGGTGAACTGCTCGCGCAGCGCGCCTGATCAGGCTACAAAAAAGCGCAGCGGCAAAAAAACCGCTGCGCCTCTGGGTCAGACTGAAATCGGGTCTTACTTGCTGCGCCAGGAGACGACGTCATCCTTGGTCATTGCCTGCAAGTCCTGGCCCCAGCTGTAAATGGCGATCTCCACAGGGAGCATCTGCGGCGGGGGGCTGATGGGATTGGATGAGATTTTAGGATCGGAGTTTTTCAAATCAGGATTCATCACCTGCTTGTCGCCATTGGTATCAAGCAGAACGTAATAAACTGTGCCCCAGAGATCGACCAGTTTGTAGGGGGGCTGGGGGTTGACCAGACCATACTTGCCATTCTTGGCGATGGGCAGATCGATAAATTTGATGTCCTTGGGGTTCAGGTTGCTGGTCGCGCCGCCACCACCACCGCCACTGGTCGTAGTAGTGATGCTCGTCAAAGCAGTGACAATGCCAGTGGTCTCATTCGTCGGCAATGCCTGGGCGTCCTGACCTCCGGATGCGGAAGTGAGCATGGAGGGATTCACTGGATAGCGGTTGTATTCGACCTGATAGCTCGTGATGGCCACACGCAGATCCTTGATGACGGTCTGCACCTGCAGCTTTCTGCCATCAGCAATCAACCGGTTGGCTTGGGACATGACCAAGCCTGCAAGAATGGCGATGATGGTGATCACCACGAGCAATTCGATGAGCGTAAAGCCCGGTCGGGTGAGAAAGTTGGAACGAGGTTTGATTTGCATGATCTTCGGTGGTTTTTTGTATTGGGCAGGTGCCGGGAACGAAAGGTTCAATAAAAATGGGGTCCTTTCTGCGAACATTTAATCGTTTTTGCTTTGCCACGTCAATACTTGTCATGAGCAAGCAACAACTTCAGCAGCAGGGCTCGTGAGGAGCAATGATCGCCGCAGTCATGGTTGCGCGGCAGACACCGGGAGCGTTTGATTGTCAACTAATGCTTGCATCATATACTGCAAGGATTTAAATCCGCATTTCAAACCTCACAAAATACACAACAACCACGGATCGCATCAGACGATCTGCAATCATATATGGCTAAGACAGCATCCAAGGTCAACGCAGACAAAACGAAGTACGTCTATTTTTTCGGACCAGGAAAATCAGACGGTGATGGCTCCATGAAAGCCTTGCTAGGCGGCAAGGGTGCCAATCTCGCGGAGATGAGCCGCATCGGCCTGCCAGTGCCTCCCGGGTTCACCATCAGCACCGAGGTCTGCACCTACTTTTACGCAAACAAGAAGACCTATCCAGCCACATTGCAGGGCCAGATGGAAGCCGCCGTCAAAGGCATGGAAAAGATCATGGGCTACAAGTTCGGTGATGCCAAAGGCTTCCCGCTCCTCGTTGCCGTGCGCTCCGGTGCACGTGACTCCATGCCTGGCATGATGGACACGATCCTCAATCTTGGCTTGAACGATGAAACCGTGCTCTCGCTGGTCGCTGCTACGAACAACGAGCGCTTCGCCTGGGACTGCTACCGCCGTTTCGTTCAAATGTATGGTGACGTCGTCCTCGGCGTGCAGAAGCTCGAAGGTGAAGAGAAGGAGCCTTTCGAAACCGTGATCGAGAAGTTCAAACACGAAGCTTATGGCAAGGACATCATTGACAGCGACCTGACTGCTGAAGACCAGAAAGAACTGGTGAAGCGTTTCAAGGCTCTCGTCAAAGAGCGTACCGGCAAGGTGTTCCCTTCGGATCCTTGGGATCAGCTTCGCGGCGCCGCCGGCGCTGTGTTCGGTTCTTGGATGAATGACCGCGCGATCGTGTATCGCCGCAAATACAACATCCCTGCCGAGTGGGGCACTGCCGTGAACGTGCAGGCCATGGTGTTCGGCAACACCGGACCCACCTCGGGTTCCGGCGTGGCATTTACCCGCAATCCTGCCAATGGTGTCAATGAGTTCTACGGTGAGTTCCTCATCAATGCCCAGGGTGAAGACGTCGTTGCTGGCGTGCGCACTCCTGAGCCGGTGATCCAGCTCAAGAAGGAAATGCCGAAGTCTTATGCTGAACTGCTCCTGGTCCGCCAGAAGCTCGAAAAGCATTTCAAGGACGTGCAGGACATCGAGTTCACCATTCAGGAAGGCAAGCTGTTCATGCTGCAGACCCGCAATGGCAAGCGCACCGCCGCCGCCGCTCTCAAGTTCTCCATCGACATGGTGAAGGAAAAGCTCATCGACTGGGAAACCGCCGTGCTGCGCAATCCTGCCGATCAGCTTGAGCAGCTCCTCGCTCCGATCTTTGACATCGCTGACGTGAAGAAGGCCAAGGCCATCGCTTCCGGTCTTCCTGCCGGCCCGGGTGCCGCATCCGGCAAGATCTATCTCAACGCTGACCGCGCCGTCATCGCCGAAGCCAAAGGTGAGAAAGTGCTCCTCGTCCGCAATGAAACCAGCCCGGAAGATCTTCGCGGCATGATCGCTGCTGAAGGCATCCTCACCGCTCGCGGTGGTGTTTCATCCCATGCCGCCCTCGTCGCCCGTCAGATGGGCAAGGTTTGCATCTGCGGCGCTGCCGCTCTGGAAATCGATTATGACAAGAAGACGGTTTCTGTCGCAGGATTGACCTTCAACGAAGGGGATTATCTCTCCATCGACGGCACCAGCGGCATTGTTTACGGTGGTGAGCTCAAGACTGCTCCTTCCGAAATCATCACTGGCATGATCAGTGGTGACAAGGCCGCGCAGAGCACCGAAAAATTCAAGAGCTTCCAACAGCTCATGGTCTGGTGCTCCAAGGCCACTCGCATGCAGGTCCGCACCAACGCTGACAATCCGGAGCAGACGCAGAACGCGATCGCTTTCGGTGCTCAGGGCATCGGTCTCACCCGCACGGAACACATGTTCTTCGAAGGTGACCGCATTGACGCCGTGCGTGAAATGATTCTGGCTGACAACGTTGCCGACCGCAAAAAAGCGCTCGCCAAACTTCTGCCTTATCAGCGTGATGACTTCACCGGCATCTTCAAGGCCCTCAAAGGTCTTCCTGCCACCATCCGTCTGCTTGATCCTCCGCTTCACGAATTCGTGCCGCATGAAGAAAAAGCTCAGGCTGAACTCGCCAAGAAAATGGGCGTGTCGGTCGAGAAAGTCACCGCACGTGTGGCTGCACTGCATGAGTTCAATCCAATGCTCGGACATCGCGGCTGCCGTCTTGGCATCGCCTATCCTGAGATCACTGAGATGCAGGCTCGCGCCATCTTTGAAGCCGCCGCAGATGTGGCCAAGCTGAAGATCAAAGTGAAGCCTGAAGTGATGATTCCTCTCGTTGGGTTCAAGAAAGAACTCGACCTGCAGGTGGAAATCGTGCATAAAGTGGCAAAAGAAGTGATGGCTGAGAAAAAGATTAAGCTCGACTATCTTGTCGGCACCATGATTGAGGTGCCGCGTGGTGCTCTCACGGCAGATGAAATCGCCGAGACTGCACAATTCTTCAGCTTCGGCACCAATGACCTCACGCAGACTGCGCTTGGCATCAGCCGTGACGACATGGGCAGCTTCCTGATGCCCTACACCGAGAACGAAATCTTCAAGAAGAACCCTTTCGCCACGCTGGATCAAACCGGTGTGGGCCAGCTCATCAAGATCGCTATCGAAAAAGGCCGCAAGACCAAGCCCGACATCAAACTGGGCATCTGCGGTGAACACGGCGGCGATCCTGAGAGCGTCAAATTCTGCCATCGTGCAGGCCTCACGTATGTGAGTTGCAGTCCTTTCCGGGTCCCAGTCGCACGCCTTGCCGCAGCGCAGGCAGCGATCGAAGAAAAGCGTGCCGCCGCTCCGGCCGCCGCAGGAAAAAATGTCCGTGGAGGTGCCAAAAGCGCATCCGCGGCTAAACAAAACAACAACGCAACCAACAACAAACAGAGGATAAACACCATGGCTAAGAAAGCTGCAAAGAAAGCCGCCAAAAAGGCGCCCGCAAAGAAAGTCGCCAAGAAAGCCGCTAAGAAGGCTGCGAAGAAGAAGTAACGCATTGGCCTCCTGACGAGGTCAATGTGGCGGAGCAATCCGCCGCCAAAAGCCCTGTGGGGATCTTTCCTCACAGGGCTTTCTCGTTTTAAAAATGTGTTACCGACGGCACTTGCCACTGTTGGAGAGGAGGATGGGGTCAATCCACACAGCTCGCCTCTTCAACTTCACTGACCTGGCCAACTAACGACCACCAAAGCCGCCATAGCTGCCGCCAAAGCCCCCACCTGCGCCGCCTCCACGGTATCCGCCCAAGGTGGCGTTGTTGCCATACTGGCGGCTGTAGCCGCCGTTGTAGGAAGATCTGCCGTAGCCATACGGCGCATTGCATGAGCTGAGCGCGCTAAGGCTGAGGATGACTGCAAAGAGAACGAGAAGTTTTGTTTTCATAGAGGCAGAGGTTTTGACGCAGCTCGCCCGGGTCTATTCAAACCACTGATCCGCCATCGGTTGCTGGCGAAGCACGGGACGACGGACCCGAGTCTACATGTCTATAAAAAACAACGTCCAGGGAGGCTCCCCGGACGCTGCGTGTTGAAGGTTCAGAGCTGGCGCGCTTCGCCAGCCCACTGGGCCTCTTAGCGGTGATGACCCGCAAAGCCGCCGCCATAAGGCACGACACATGAACTGAGCGATCCAAGGGTGATGACCGCTGTGAGGAGGAGGATGAATTTCGTTTTCATAATCACTAAGGGTTCATAAAATTGGACGCCGCTCATTCAGGTCTATTCAAAAAAAACTCTGCGGCGCAAAAGCCACGACCTTTTTTGTTTCCAGCTTCCCATCCGCCGCCGTTCATGCCAGCATCGCGGCTCCATGAAGCACCTCCTCAGCCTCGCCTTTGTTTTAGCCTACGCATGCACCGCCGTTGCTCAAAAAAGCGGTCCGGTCATTTCACCGGACATTCAGGACGATCACAGCGTCGTCTTCCGCCTGCGCGCGCCCAAATCCCAAAGCGTGGCCGTGCGTGGCCAGTGGGACAAACAAACTGTCGCCATGACGAAGGACGACCAGGGCCTGTGGAATCTCACCGTGCCCAACGTGCCCGCTGGCGTGTGGGAGTATAGCTTCATCGTCGATGACCTCGCGATGATCGATCCCGTCAATCCCGCGCAGAAGCCGCAGCGCAATCCCACCTCCAGCATCCTGCACATCCCCGGCACTCCGCCCAACCCCTGGGACTTTCAGGACGTGCCGCACGGCACCGTGCATCAACACACCTACCTCTCCAAGGCGCTGAGCAAACAGCGCAGCGCCTGGGTATACACCCCGCCAGGGTATGAAGCAGGCACACAGAAGGAATACCCACTCTTCGTCCTTCAGCACGGCTCCGGCGACCGCCAAGAAACCTGGGTGGTCCATGGCAAGGCGCATTGGATACTCGACAACCTCATCGCCGCAGGCAAAGCGCAGCCGATGATCCTCCTCATGATTGATGGCCATCCCCTCGGCCAAGTCGCACGCGACATGGCAGACCGCCGCACCCTCTCGCTCGCCGCTTTCAAAAACGAACTCTTCCAGGACGCCATCCCGCTCGTGGAAAGCCACTACCGCGTGTCAGCAGACCGCACCCAGCGCGCCATCGCCGGACTCAGCATGGGCGGCTGGCAAGCCCTCAGCATCGGCATGACCAACCTCGACCACTTCGCCTGGATCGGTTCCTTCAGTGGAGCTGTGGATGAAAATGAAATCAAACCCGCGCTCGATGACGCCACCGGCACCAACACCAAACTCAAACTGCTGTGGATTGCCTGCGGCGAAAAAGACTTCCTCCTCGAACGCAACAACCAGCTCATCGCCAAACTCAAGGCCAGCGGCGTGAACTACGAATGGCACGAAACCCCCGGCGACCACTCCTGGCCCATCTGGCGCAACTACCTCACGGATTTTGCGCCGAAGCTGTTTCGGTGAGGAGGTGCTGAACACATCTGCGCTGCGGTAAGTTGGTGTCCGCTGGCAATTTGGGGTCTGCCGTTTCAAAGGGGCAGTCAGACATATTTTTTGATTGAACTCCTTTCGTGGATTCAATTACAAGAACGGATGAACTCGAAATACTTTCTGCTGCTCCTGCCCTGTCTTCTTTGGACCACCCACAGCCTGGCTCAGGCACCGCAACAGCCACCGACTCGTGAACTGGCAGACTTTTTCAGCAGCATATCCAAAGAGGAACTGCGCGCGCTGTCCCGAGCACAAGACACTGCGGAAAAGCTACGAATTTCAAAGGACCTAGGCGAGCGTTTAACCTCCAAAGAAGCAGGCAAGCAATGGACTGTTCATTGCTACAACAGCAGTATTCCCTCACAAAGGGGCAAGACGCTCACCTCATTGTCCAGCGATCCCATTCGAGGTCAAATCCGGGTCAACGGCGAACGGATCAATGTGACAATTAGCGCTAATTTTAACCCTAGCTTGCACGACAAGGTGAAAAAATGCCGCGCCGGGCAGAAGATATTTATCGCTGGGACAGTCCAATTGATCAGTCTCGTCACGGATGCTAAGTTGGGTTTGATGGCCGACATCACGATGAACGCTGATGACATCGGACCCGACAAATAGGGTCGCCACTTGCGAAACTGTGGCGTTAAAGCGAAGGTTCATCCATGAGTTACATCATGGTAGATATTGAGTCGGATGGTCCGATTCCAGGCGATTATTCGATGATCTGTTTTGGAGCGGTGGTGGTCGAGGCGGGGCTGGAGCGCACGTTTTACGGGCAGTTGCGCCCGATCTCGGAAAAGTTCATCCCAGAGGCGCTGGCAGTCAGTGGATTCACGCGGGAGCAAACCCTGGCATTTCCAGAACCGGAGGGCGTCATGCGTTCCTTCGCCGAATGGCTGGCCTCCATTTCGAAGGACCGGCTGATGTTCATCGCGGACAACAACGGTTTCGACTGGCAGTTCATCAATTGGTACTTCCATCACTTCACCGGCAAGAACCCGTTTGGCTTTTCCTCCACGAATCTCGGTAGCCTCTACAAAGGCTTGGTCAAAGACATGTCCCCCAATTTCAAGCATCTGCGCCGCACCAAGCACACCCACAACCCCGTGGATGATGCGAAGGGAAATGCGGAGGCGCTGCTGACGATGAAAAATGAGATGGGCCTGAAGATCAGGTTTTGAGTCGTTTCTAAAAATCGAGCCGCCACTACTTGGCATCTGTGGCGCTCACCTTGCTTCGTCGGCAGCGCTCACTGCAAAACTTCACTTCATCCCACACCTTCTCCCACTTCTTGCGCCAGGTGAAGGGCCGCCCGCAGACAAGACACGGCTTGGTGGGAAGATCCTGTTTTTTCACGCCTTTCATGCCGGGTCTGATTCGTGGTTTTTAGCAACGGCTTCGCTCTGATTCATGGCGTGGAGCGATTTTAAATAGGCATTGTTAGGCGCGGGCTTGGCAGCTCGTTCCTCGGTTTCCAGCATTCCCCGCACGCGTCCCGTGCTCTCGGCGATCAGGCCGGCGATCAGGGATGCCTCAGGCAGATTCTTCCAGTACTTCTTTGGCATCTCCGACTGCATGGCGCTGATTTTGACCCGGGCTGGATTGAAGATGTTCCGGTAGTAGGTGCGCCACAGGTCATCCAGCGCGTCTTCATCCGGGGCACTGCTGCGCGATACTCCTGCGGTGAAATGCAGCCGCGTGCCATCCCAGTGTGCGCACTCATATGGGGTCAGTATGGACCAGTCCATGCCCGCAAAGCGCTTCTCAAAAAACGGCGCCGCCAGCCGCACGATGCGGTGCTCCGGCTCGAACCACGCCACGAACTGCTCGCGCCCGGTGGCGGCATCCGTACCGACCAGCCGAAAACGAACAAAGGCATGCATCTTGTGGATGTCACGCCCCACCGCCTTGGACCAGTCCTGAAGCTGGCGCACATCGCGGTCCGTGGCCATGGCCAGCAGGTGACGCTCCGCCCCCCGCGTCAGCCGCCACAGCACCCGGTAGAGCATGCCCCAGCGCCGCATATCCGTATGCGCTGCCACGCTCCGTGCCAGGTCCATGAAAGCCGCTGGCACTTTGATGGCACTGGCCCCCTGCTCAGCCGCTGCGGCAGGCTCTTCGCGGACAAACAACGAGGTCTCCTGGGCATCATCCGTCCACATTAGATCCTCAGGGGCCACGCCCTGCGCCAGCAAGCGGCGGGCTGCGACCCTCCAAGCTTCATACTCAGGCTCGATGACAATGGTGCGCATGACTGGTCTTTAAAGCTCCCCAGATCTCACCGAAAGGAAGTCGCTCGTGGCAGGTGTGGGCGGTGCGTCAAAGTTGATTTCCAGCTGCTCCGGCGGCGGCAAAAACCGCGCCCGCAGCGAGTCGCTGTCCAGTCCCAGTTTGGCCGGATGATGATCCGCCGTGGTGATGAAGGGCAGCAGCTTCTTCATCTGTAGCCGCAGGCGTATGAGGTCAGCCAGCCGCAGACGCGTGTAGCGCCGTGCCGCCAGGATGCGGTCCACATTGCGCACGCCGAGGCCGGGAATGCGCAGCAGCAGTTCCCGGGGCGCTCGGTTCACATCGACGGGAAAGGTGGCCCGGTTTCGCAGCGCCCAGGAGAGCTTGGGGTCCAGCGCCAAGTCCAGATTGGGGTCGGCGGCGGAAGCAATCTCCTCCACCTTGAATTCATAAAACCGCAGCAGCCAGTCCGCCTGATACAGCCGGTGCTCGCGGATCAGCGGCGGTGCCTTCAGCGGCAAAATCGATGACGGTTCCGGGATCGGGCTGAAGGCCGAGTAGTACACCCGGCGCAGACGGTGCGAGGTGTAGAGCTTGTCCGCACACCCGAGAATCACCGCATCAGTCGAAGCATCGGCTCCCACGAGCATCTGCGTGCTTTGGCCCGTGGCAAAGGGCGGCGGTTTGGGGGCATCTGGCTTGCGCTTCTCTGCATGCCGCTCCTCGATCTTTCCCCGGATGTGTCCCATGGCCTCCTCCGTGCGCGCCAGATTTTTCTCCGGTGCCAGTGTGTTCAGGCTCTGCTGACTGGGTAGCTCGACATTGATGCTGATGCGGTCCGCATAACGCCCGGCCAAAGCGATAAGCTCCTGCGAGGCTTCCGGGATCGTCTTCAGATGAATGTAACCACGGAAGTGGTGCACTTCCCGCAGCTTTCGGGCGACCTCGATCACCAGCTCCATCGTATGGTCCGCACTACGGATGATGCCGCTGCTGAGAAACAAGCCCTCGATGTAGTTCCGCTTGTAGAAATCCAGCGTCAGTTGCACCACTTCATCTGGCGTGAAGCGTGCACGGGTGACGTTGCTGGACCGCCGGTTGATGCAGTAGTGGCAATCGTACAGGCAGGCATTCGTCATGAGCACCTTCATCAGCGAAACGCAGCGCCCGTCCGGTGTGTAGGAATGGCAGATCCCCATCCCGCCCGTGGAGCCCACGCCCTTACCGCCCCGCGAGTCCTTCCGCGCCGCGCCACTGCTCGCGCACGAAGCATCATACTTCGCCGCATCGGCCAGGATTTCGAGTTTGCGGGTGAGGTCCATCATGAGGTGGCTCTACGTCTCTGCTCACCGTACCGACCATTTATCGTGTCCAAGTGTAACAGGCATACCACATACATGACTGTTCTTTAGAACAGTTCAACGACAAACCGTTGAACCTTGCCTGAATGATATTACCCGGCGCATCGCCTCCGGTGTGAATCCATGACTCTCACCCAGCCCACATTTTTATTGTCCGGTTTCGCCGCGCCGTGCGGTATAAGCATTCCCGCCAGTTTTTTCCAACCCATGAAGCTTCTTCTTTTCACCCTCGCCCTCCTTGGCTCGGTCGCATCCGCGCAGGAATATCTCGAAATCTCGGCCAATCCGGGTGGTGCCGGTGGCGGCAAAAAGATCGTCCTCGTGGCAGGTGACGAAGAATACCGCACCGAAGAGAGCATGCCGATGCTGGCGAAGATCCTGGCTAAGAAGCACGGTTTCAACTGCATCGTGCTCTTCTCCACGGACGAAAAAGCGGGCTACATCGATCCGAACAACCAGAAGAACATCCGCGGCACGGAGATGCTTGCGGATGCAGACCTGCTCATCATCGGCACGCGCTTCCGCCAGCTTCCAGACGCGAGTCTGGCGCACTTCGCCAAGTTCCTGAATTCTGGCAAGCCGGTCATCGGTTTCCGCACGGCCACGCATGCCTTTACTGGCAGCGCCAAAACGGGCGACTTCAAATGGGGCGAGTTCGGCTTGAAAATCCTCGGTGAGAAGTGGGTCAGCCACCATGGCTCGCACAAAAAAGAAGGCACCCGCAGCATCGTGGTGGAGGCCAATGGCACGAATGAAATCCTGCGCGGTGTCGGCGAAATCTTCTGCACTACGGATGTCTATGGTGCGCCGGATGTGAAGCCAGAGAGCGACACGATCCTGCTGCGCGGCGCCGTTACTGAGACGCTTGATCCGAAGTCCAAGAACGTGGCAGGCCCGAAAAACGAACCGATGCAACCCATCGCCTGGCTGCACGACTACACCGCGCCGGACGGCAGCGCCAAGGGACGCTCCTTCTGCACCACGATGGGTGCTTCGTTGGACTACTTGGACGAGAACCTTCGCCGTCTCCTCGTCAATGCGGTGTACTCGCTCCTGAAGCTGCCTGTGCCTGCCAAGGCCGATGTGGCCTTCATCGATCCCTTCAAACCAACTGCGTTCGGCTTCATCAAAGACGCAGGTTACTTCAAGCAGCGCAATCTCAAGCCCGGCGACTTCGCCACCGGCAGCAGCCCATCAATGGGCATGCCTGACGACAAAGGCAAACAGGTGTCGGCCAAAAAGCCGGAGGCAGCTAAGCCCCCGCACCAGCCCAGCGTGGAGCCAGCCGCAGCAACTTCCGCCCGCCCGCAGGTCGTCGCACCGCCGAGCAAAGGCGAGCACATCGTGCTCATCGGCAATGGCCTCGCTGAGCGCGATACCTGGTACAGCCGCATTGAAACCGAGCTGCAACTCCGCTACCCTGACCGCGAACTCTTCTTCCGCAACATGGGCCATGTGGGAGACACCCCCGGCTTCCGGCCGCATCCGTCACGTGCCTCCCAGTGGGCCTTCCCCGGTGCGGAGAAGTTTCATCCGGACAAGCCCATCCACAACGGCCAGGGCTTCTTTGCCACGCCTGACCAGTGGCTCACGCATCTGAAGGCTGACACCATCGTCGGCTTCTTTGGCTATAACGAATCCTTCGACGGCCCGAGCAAGGTCGGCAATTTCGAAGCTGAACTCGACGCCTGGGTGGTACACACCCTGAGCAAGGCTTACAACGGCAAAGCCGCGCCACGCGTCGTGCTCGTCAGCCCCATCGCCTATGAAAACCAGAGCGCGAAACGTGATCTGCCAAAAGGTGATGTCGAAAACTCAAACCTGCTTCTGTATGCGAGCTCCATTGAGAAGGTCGCCAAGAAGCACGGCCTGACCTACATCGACCTCTTCACCCCGACGCAGGAGATCGAAGCCAAAGGCGGCGAGTTCTTCACTACGGGTGGCTTCATCCCGACGGAAAAGGGTTATGAGGAAATCGGCAAGCTCCTCGCCACGGGCCTGTATGGCCATGCCAGCCACGAATCAAAGACCGATCCCAAGCTGGTGCATGAAGCCGTGAAGGAGAAGGACTGGTTCTGGAACACGGACTACAACATCCTCAATGGCGTCCACGCCCACGGCCGCCGCTACAATCCCTACGGCCCGCAGAACTATCCCGATGAAGTGCAGAAGAGCCGCGAGATGACCGTGCTGCGCGATGGTCTAATCCACGCCGTCGCCACCGGCAAAACCACCGAACTCAAGGTGGACGACAGCAAGACCCACGTGCTCCCGCCCGTGCCGACGAACTACGTGCCGAGCGTCAAGAACGGCAGCGAGAAGTACCTGTATGGCGAGGACGCGCTGAAGTCCCTCAAGGTGCCGGATGGCTACAAGGTCGAGATGTTTGCCTCCGAAAAGGAGTTCCCAAATCTTGCGAACCCCATGCAGATGTCCTTCGACAACAAGGGACGTCTCTGGGTAGCCACGATGCCGACCTACCCGCACTATCGCCCCGGCGATGCCATGCCGGATGACAAGATCCTCATCTACGAAGACACCAACAACGACGGCAAGGCCGACAAGGAAACCGTGTTTGCCGACAAGCTGCACCTGCCCATCGGCTTCGAATTCGCCACCGAAGGCGTCTACGTGACCCAGGAGCCCAACCTCATGCTCCTCCGTGACACCAACGGCGACGACCACGCCGACAGCATGGAGATCGTCCTCGGCGGCTTTGACACGCACGACACCCATCACGCCATCAGCGCTTTCGCCGCTGATCCCAGCGGTGCCTTCATGCTGTGCGAAGGCGTCTTCCTCCACTCCAATGTCGAGACACCCTACGGCCCCGTCCGCTGCGTGGATGGCGGCTTCTTCCGCTACAGCCCGCAGCGCGGCATGCTGGAGCGCACCATCCAGATGAGCATCCCCAATCCCTGGGGCTTCGTCTTTGACCAGTGGGGCCAGGATTTCCTTCTCCACACTTCCGGCACCACCATGAACTGGGCGCTGCCTGTCGAAGTGAAGCCCACCTTTGGCAGCAAGACCCCCTCCACCGCCGACCTCGTGCCGGACGGCCACAAAGTGCGCCCCACCAGCGGCCTGGAGATCGTCTCCTCCCGCCACTTCCCCAACGAAGTGCAGGGCGACCTCATTTACTGCAACGCCATCGGCTTCCTCGGCATCAAGCAGGTGAAGATTGAAGACAGCGGCACCGGCTGGAAAACCGCGCATCACGATGATCTGCTCGTCAGCACCGACGGTAACTTCCGCCCCGTCGATCTCGAATTCGCCCCCGATGGCTCCCTCTACGTCATCGACTGGCACAACGTCCTCATCGGCCACATGCAGCACAACGCCCGCGATCCCCTGCGCGACCATGTGCATGGCCGCATCTACCGCATCACCTATCCGGGCCGCCCGCTCGTGAAGCCCGTGCCTGTGGCCGGAGCGCCGCTTGCCACCCTGTTCGAAGACCTCAAGGAACCCGAACTCCGCACCCGCTATCGCGCCCGCCGCGAACTGCGCGCCCGCGACGCCAAGGAAGTGCTGCCCGCCATCAAGACCTGGGCTGCAAAGCAGAAGGACACGCATGCGAAGCTCGAAGCTCTCTGGGTCACCTGGGGCCTGAACGAGGCCGACGAAGGCCTGCTGCGCGAAATGCTCGCCTCCCCCGACTTCCACGCCCGTGCCGCCGCCGTGCGCGTGCTGCGCTACAACACCCACCGCATCGCCGATCACGTGGCACTCCTCGAAAAAGCCGCAGCCGATGAACACGGCCGTGTGCGCCTTGAAGCCGTCGTCGCCGCCTCCTGGCTGCCGAACATTCCGGCCGCGAAAAACATCGTCGCCATCGCCTCCAAGCTCCCGCTGGACGACTGGAGCAAGGCCGCCACGAAAACCGCCGCCGACCGCCTCGCTGGCATCGCGGAAATCGTGAAGCCCGAGCACCCCGTCATTCCGCCGCCCGCTTACCTGAGCGACGCCGCAAAGAAGCAGTTCAAGCTCGGCCAGGAAATCTACTTCCGCGAAGGTCACTGCGTCACCTGCCATCAGCCCAACGGCGCCGGCCTTGACCCCGCCTTCCCCAGCATCGCCAGCAGCCCCTGGGTCACCACCGATCGCGACCGCCTCATCAAGATCGCCATGTACGGCCTCATGGGACCGCTCAAAGTGGGTGCCAAGGAATACAACGGCCAGGTGCCCATGACCCCCTTCGGCGGCATGCTCAAAGACGAAGAAATCGCCAGCGTCCTCACCTTCGTCCGCAACAACTTCGGCAACAAAGCCGACCCCATCACCGCCGCCGAAGTCAAAGCCATCCGCGACGCCAACCCCGGCCGCATGATGCTCTACACCACCGACGAGTTGCTGAAGCAGCACCCGATGAAGTAGGCAACAGTTACAAAGCTATTGTTCTGCTGACGTGCTAGGCGGTTTTTTGCTCCGTTTCCGTTTATCCCAGTTCAACAAGTCAATAAATGGCGTGCCTGCATCGGGTCCATAGACCTCTTTCACCAGCGCAATGTGTTCCAAAGAAGCGTCTTTCTCGAGTTGCCTCAGATACTCAAGAAAAGCTTCTTTGGATCGCAGCGAAAATATTCGCGCTCCGCTAGCGAGACACTTCCCAAGATCACCCTGTCGAGATAAATTATCCATTTCCTGGTCAACAAACATGGCGTCACAGTATGGAGAATAAGCCGCGATAACCTCCAAGTCGTTGTAGATACTTCCCGAAGGATAGTTTTCGGGATTCATTCCAGATCGAACAACTCGAGCCAACGTGGCCCAGAACAAAGACCAAACTTTCACATAAGGCACTTTTCGAAATATCTTGGATTGAAAAAAAGATCGAATCAGGGCAATCGGGTTTTGAGTGCTTTCTGTCAGCGAATTAAGCGGGCTCAGAAGAGCATTAATCAAAGACACCTCTGGTGGAAAAAAAGCCACTTCTGAAACGGGAATTTCACCACGCGACGCTTGCTCGAATTTTGCCAGATAGCGCAAATATTTGTTGATAGTAATCTCGCCGAATCCATGTAACTCGTCGGCCAATACTTTTTTATAGCTGAAGTCTGGTGTGTTTTGCCAGTGTGCACACACACTATGTAAATGTGGCGCTTCGCTAAACTGGGTGGGTAAAAGCAGAAGGGATTTTGAGGTTTAGGTCTCCAGCCATCCAGTAGCAGATGGCCTTGAGGTTCTCGAAGTTACGGAAGCCGCGTGCACGACGGCGGGCAGT
>TBL_comb48_EPIDRAFT_1001150_pt1 | contig 19913 bp, 23 predicted proteins | sample TroBogEpilimnion_37_FD_10681 | JGI IMG/M metagenome (IMG submission 10681)
CTATTGTCTTAGATGACGATGCGCTGCGTGAAGTTATGCGCGTAAAGAGAATCGAATATAGGGCCTAGGCAATTCATCCCAAGCCCTTGATTCGATAATTGCGCCTCCTGCTTTAGGTTGCTTTAGGCGTGTTCTCCGCCTGTATGAGCAAAAACTTTAGAAGTAATCTGCCAATGACCATCAAGGATGGACAGAGTGAAGTAATCAGTAAATGAGAGGGTTCCCCAAAAACCTTCTTCTTTAACTGTAGCCGCTGCAATGGTTCCATCAATTTGAATATCCGTGATCTTTGCAGTGAGTTGATCAGCATCTCCCGGAGTACTAACCATTAGGGCAACAAAGCCCGCTTTATCCATGTCGTAGTCAACGCCACCCATAGTTCCAAACCATCGTGCATTTGCATGGAAGGCTTCATTTAATTTACTAGCATCGCCTTTTCAGCTCCATCAATATATAAATTGAGGAGCCGAGTGATTTCTGTTTTAGCCTCTGGCATGTTTTACCCTCCGTCAACGGCGAGACCCCAATATCTTCAAGGCTCTTTAGAAGGGTAGCCCTATATCTGAAGATAACAATAGGTACACAAAAGCAAAAAGGCAGTCCCACACTGGTCCTCGATAATACAACGAGCAATCGCGGAGGCTTGCCGCCTTATTTCAGGAATTGCCGTACTTTCAAAGGCCTCACCTGAACGAAGCGGTCCGATGGCATAGATGTTTGCATGCGCTACTCCGTCTGGATTCTGTAAACGCCCAGTCGTCACGTCGACAGAGAGTCCCATGTTAAGCGGACCTCGAAGAGTCGATTGCGATTGCAATAAGCTCAAAGTGAGCGGGTCACTTAGTTCGTAGTCACGACCGATACATATTGCTAAATAATCCCCCGGGATTTTTTTACCATCTGCGAGTTCAACCGTGACATTCTTTTCGGTTACTTCAACGCTCTGCACCTGACCTTTTTTGATACTCATTCGTCCTGAAGCAATCTCTGCCGCCACAGCGTCAGCAACATCTGGTGCAATTCGATGGCGTCGTCGTGACCAGGCCGAACCATCTTTGATTAAGAAGTCTTCCCTCTCTTGGTTCGTGAATCCACGCCACATTGATTCTGTAATAGGACGCAGACCATCTACGGCTTCACGCCACGACTCTCCAGCCTTGGCCAGGTAATTACGTAACTTTTCTAAAGTATCGACTTCTTCCAAGGAAGGGCTAAATGGTTTTACTGGTGATTGCACATGGCGTTCAGGAAGGTTTCCTGAACCCGAAATAGCTATCACACTATTATTTGGATCTCTTGATAAGTGAGTCATTGCAACATCAATGAAACTTAAACCGGTTCCAAAACAAATGAGGGCTTTTGACTCTGGTAGAGCGGTGCCATCCCAGATATCTAGAATAATTTTTGGAGATTTTGGAACACCTTTAAGAAATTCTGGAATGCGTGCATTGCCATGACCCATTGCTAATACGACACTCGTATAGGTCTTTTTACCGCCAGAAGAAAAAGTTGCTTCAATCTCCCGGTCTCCCACCAGATTGATAACAGAATCTTTAATGTGGTGAATTGGTCCAAGTCGTTCGCGCAGATAGGCACCATAGGTTTGCCGTTCCATGAATGAATACGCCGGAGCGCTTGACCACTGGACAAAGTCATTCGGCAGTTCTTCAATCGCACTCATCTTGTTGGTTGGAACATTGAGCCTGTGGTACGGATCGCGCGTTTGGTATGCCAGCCCTTCCGCCAGATTCTCTCGAGGTTCGGCGATATCGATCGCGTCAGCAGATAATCCCGCACTTATTAAGGCAATTGCCGAAATAGCTCCCGATGCGCCGCCACCTACGATCAACACATTCGGCGATTGAGAATTCACCACCCGATTGTATGACCTGGCAACGAATCCTTAATCAATGGACTGGCCCTCACAACCCAGGGGAAGGTCTTTTACTTTATTTCTTCTGACACTTGGGGCAAAAATGTGAAGATCGATTAGCAAATTTGATGCGACGAATGAGAGTTCCGCAGCGGTCACAGGGTTGACCTTCTTGGCCATAAGCCTTGAGTGAAATATCAAAGTAGCCACTTTCTCCATTTACATTTACATACAGTTCATCAAAGGAGGTACCACCCACTTCCAGCGCATCACTCATTACTTTCTTTGCGGATAGAAGCACTCGTTGAATATCTTTCAGTTTTAGCTCATGTGTCTTACGCTCTGGGTGGACTTTAGAAAGCCATAAAGATTCATCTGCATAGATATTGCCAATCCCTGAAAGAATGTTCTGGTTGAGTATTGCGGTCTTTATCGAGACTGACCGCCTCTTAATACTCCGTGAAACTTCATCTAGGTTAAAGAACGTTTCAAATAAATCTGGAGCAATCTTTGCAACCGACGCGGGAAGCCCGTCATTCAACTCTTCCACTGATAGCCAGCCAAAAGTTCGTTGATCGTTAAAGTGTAGGGCACTCTTTTTGATTCCTTTTTTCAAGTTGAGCAGAGCCCGAGTATGACGCTGATCTTCGGGATTGATCAGAAATTGTCCTGACATACCCAAGTGCGCACAGAGTACAAAGGGGCGGTCTAAGACAAACCATAAGAATTTGCCGCGGCGTTCTACAGATTGGATGCGTGCCCCGTCAAGAAGGTCTAGCCCGCCCATACTTTTAGGATTTAGTGCTCGTGGATGTAAGGCAACTGCCGATGTGATTCTCTGACCAAGAACATGCTTAGTTAAACCGCGTCGTACAGTCTCGACTTCTGGTAACTCTGGCACCGGATTAGAGTAAATCAATAACGATGACTTCGCCGTGGAGTAAGGTCGGTGCATGACTAAGCCAGGACGTATCGCGCTCGTTGGATCTGGCGAATATCTCCCCGCGATGCAGGAATTTGAGAGTTCACTTCTTCAACTTGGTGGTTCCAAAAAATTTGTCCAACTTGCCACTGCCGCCGGACGCGAAAGTGAGGATCGACTCGGATATTGGCGCCGGATCGGTGAGGAGCAGGCTCTGCGTATAGGTGCAGAGCCACAATTCGTTCCCGTATTTAATCGTGAAGACGCGATGCGTCCTGATTTAGCGCAAATGATTGATGGTGCCGGACTTATCTATCTCAGTGGGGGTGATCCACATTATTTAGCGGAATCCCTGATCAGAACGGTTGTTTGGGAAGCGATTCTGCGAAACTGGCGATCTGGAGCATCACTTGCTGGTTGTAGCGCAGGGGCGATGGCATTTGGCCCCGATATCCCTAATTTCCGTAAAATGAAGGAAGAGGGAAGTGTAGGTCTTGGGTTATTGCCAAATATTCGGACCATCCCCCACTACAACAAATTCTTCAAGTGGATTCCAGAGAGCGCCGCACAAATGTTTCTTAAAGCACCAGAGGGCGTAACCATAGCTGGAATCGATGAATTAACTGCAATATTCAGTGACGACCTTCAGACATGGACCGTCTATGGTCAGAGCAGCCTTCATTTTCTTAATGGCGCAAATCCAGGAAAATATCCGTCAGGGTCTACCTTAAAAATCTGAACGCTGCTTCTGCCTATTCATTTTTGATCAGTTATTTTGTTGGTTTGACTGGCTTTACAGGTATTGCAGGTAGCGCTGCAATTGCGGCCTTGTGTGCATCACGTGCTAATTTTTTATCTGCTGGAGTCTTGGCAGCAGCTAGTGCGGTTTGTAATGTTTTATTTGCAGCAATTCTTGCGGCACGACGCGCCTTCAAAGCATCTCGATATTGAACCATAGCTGCCCGGTATGCCACCATGGCTGGGTTCGCTGCTTTTGGTGTGTGGGAGGCAGTTGGAGCTGGCGCAGTAGTAGCGTCAGCGAAAGCGAAAGCAGGTGTCGAAATGAAAGTTGCGGCACCGAGAATTAAAGCTGTGATCCTTCGTGAATTGTTCATACCAAACTCTCTCAACAAAGAGAGGACATCTCCACTAAAAACGCCAAATTTTCACTGAGAATACGCTGATACTTCTATGAAATTATCTGAGAAATTACCCAGCAATTCTTAGAGTGATTACATCAGATTCTAGATGTTCGTTAGTGGCTATTGTCGAATACCCGCACTCCCCGCATTCGGCGAGTAGGCCGCATTTTTTGCTATAGACAAGTTCAAGATTTATGGAGTGGCAAAAATTGCACTCTGGCATTGGATTGGCAAGCTGCACGATTACCTCCCTAAGGTTAAAAGAACTAGACCATATATTGGGGAAGTAGGAAAATACTCTCACGGAAATAGGTTGATCAGGCCGGTTCAATGTTGAACGTTACGTGAACAACACCGTAAAAATTACCGCCAATTGCAAGATTAGAAGGATCGGAATGGCTACTAACTTTCGTTTCGAATCTATCCTACATATCCAATAGTTTTAGGGCAGCAATTGCGCTGTCATAACCCTTATCTTCCTTACTTCCAGGTCGACCAGATCGGGCTATCGCTTGATCAAGATCGTTGCACATCAAGACGCCGTATCCAATTGGTTTTGAGAACTTGAGCTGTACGTCAATAACGCCTTGAGTGACCCCTTGGCAGACAAAGTCGAAGTGTGGAGTTTCGCCTTTAAGTACTAACCCGACGGCGACGACTGCGTCATATCCCTTTTCGAAGGCCTTTTGTGAAGCAAGCGGGATCTCAAATGATCCAGGAACATAAATTATTTCAATCTTCTCCACATGAGCAGCTTCGAGTGCCCGAACCGCACCGGCAATGAGATCGTTGCATATATCCACGTGCCACGAGGAAGAAATGATGGCAATTTTTGCCTTAGTTAGTTGCGGGATAGAGATATCCGGTGCATGGCCAGCCATTAGATTCCTCCAGTTATATCGGTTGTCGTATGTCCAAGACGAACTGCCTTTGTTGCTAAGTACTTCTCATTGAATTGATTTGGCTCAATTTTTATAGAGAGCTGTTCACAAGTAATCCCATTGTCAGTGACAGCGTTAACTTTTTTGGGATTATTAGTCAGCAGGGTGATGGAATTAAGCCCTAGATTTTTTAAAATTGAAATCGCTTCCGACCAATCACGTGAATCAATTTGATGGCCCAATTCTAAATTGGCATCGACTGTATCTAGACCCTGATTCTGCAAGTTGTAAGCCTTCAGTTTTTCGGTCAGCCCAATCCCCCGGCCTTCATGATCACGTAGGTAGATCACATATCCATACCCATACTCTTCGATCAATGCAATTGATTTTTCTAGCTGATCACCGCAGTCGCAGCGCTGTGAATGAATAACATCACCAGTAAAACATTCAGAGTGGATTCTTACTAATGGGATCTTGTCGTCCCGACCAAAGCGCATCACCACTTGCTCGCGGTGCTTAAGAGACGGGTATGTAGCAAGGCCCCAAACTCCATTTTCTAGCTGTATATCAACCCAATCGAAGGTATGAACCGGGTATGTCGTAGCTTTTGTCACATGACTCGCATGACCCGCATGAATAAGTGAGGATTGATATTCCTTTATCTGGGCAATGGATATGAGCGGGATATCAAATTCGTTTGCAAAATTTATAAGAGTATCTCCCCGAGCCATCTGGCCATCTTCGGCCACAATTTCCGAGAGAAGAGCCGCCGGATAATGGCCACTCAATTGCGCAAGTGCTATTCCTGCTTCTGTATGACCGCCACGCACGGCAAGGCCTTCGCTATGGGCAATCAATGGAAATATATGTCCCGGGCGAATGAAATCAGCGGGTTGCGATAGTGGATTCGCCAGTGCACGAATTGTTGCAGTTCGTTCGACCGCGCTTACGCCAGTCGTGATTCCTTCGGCGAGATCTGCCGAAACGGTGAAAGCTGTTTTACGCGCATCCTGATTATTTTCTACCATATAGGGAAGTCGCAATTCATGCGCATGGTCAAAGGTAATCGCTACACATAAGATTCCGGTGGTGTGACGGACAAAAAAAGCGGTCTTCTCGGCAGTGGCAAATTCAGCCAACATGATGATGTCGCCTTCGTTCTCGCGATCATGATCATCAACAACTATGACCATCTCTCCTCGACTAAAGCGAGCGAGTGCATCCTGAAAATTAGCGTCCATCAAGAGCACCTTTTGATACTAACCTTTCGACATATTTGGCAAGGACATCTACTTCGATATTGACGAGGTCCCCCGGGACCTTGTGAGATAGATTTGTCTTTGCCAAAGTTTCTGGGATTAACCAGACGGTAATGATGTCAGTTGAATCATCAATTGATCCCACGGTAAGAGAGACACCATCAAGGGCGATCGAACCTTGAGGCACCACATACTTTGTCAGGTGTGCAGGAGTCTTAACATCTAACTGCGCCCATTTATCACCGGGAAGTAATTGCACCACGGTTCCCGTTCCATCGACATGTCCCTGAACAATATGGCCGCCCATGCGCAGATCCAACTTGGCGGCGAGTTCTAGATTAGTGGGGGATCCAACTACTAGCTGAGCCAGAGATGTAAGTGACAAAGTTTGGATCATGACATCGGCGGTAAAAGAATCGAAAGCTAGTGATGTCACTGTCAAGCAGGTGCCATTCACAGCGATTGAATCTCCAATAGCTAAATCCAGCACTGACTCGGGCGCTGTAATCGTAAAAATTGCAGAATTTTCGCCACGTTCGATTTTCTTCACTTTCCCGACTTCGGTAATCAGTCCTGTGAACATTTACTTACCCTCCACACGATAGTGAGATTTAATATCACTGCCACGAGTTTCGACAGATAAAAGTTCTAACCGCAGATGATCTCCTAGAGTGGCAATCCCAAGATCGCCAACAAAAGCTTTTCCTGTACCCAGCATTTTTGGGGCCTGATAGATAATAAGTTCGTCAATATTGCCTGATGAAATCAGCGCTGATCCCAAGGTGGGACCCGCTTCAACAAATACTTGATTGAATTTCTCAGCGATCAAAAGTGCCATTAGTTCAGGGATTGATTTGCTCTTAAAAATGACTGTGCGGGATTCTTTATCGAAAATTTGGTGACTTGCAGGGACTTCTTGTTCTCCACAAACAATACGCACCGGACGTGCGCTATGGCCACGAGGAACTAAATGTGGATTATCAATGATTGCGGTATTTGTTCCGATCAGTACTGCATCGGATTGCGCACGTAGTAGTTGCACATCTTCACGGGATTGTGAATTCGTAATCCACTGCGACGTACGGTCACTGGCTGCAACTTTGCCGTCAACTGTAATTGCAACTTTCCATACCATGAGGGGTTTACCGGTTATGGCCTTGTGTAACCAGGCACGTTGGGCAAAATAAAGTTGGGTAGATTCACGGTATTCGACCGATATTCCTGCATCTAAAAGTTGCTGAGCTCCGCCGGCTGCCACCGGGTTTGGATCTTTGACTGCGTAAATAACTCTTGCAATGCCCGCGTTGATGATCCCTTGAGTGCATGGTGGGGTGGTTCCGGTATGTGCGCAGGGTTCGAGTGATACAACCATCGTGGCACCATTAGCTGCCGCCCCGGCAATCTTCAGAGCAACCACTTCAGCATGATCTGGTGAGAGCTTTTGATTATGGAAACCACTTGCAATCAGTACGCCTTCTGTGGAGTAAATCGCCGCAGAAACATTCGGGTTGGGCGTACTCATGCCTAATCCCTGAAGGCATAGGGAATAAAGAAACGCGTATGCGTCGTCGACAAACAAGGTTCACCAATTCTGCTGTCATCTCTCATCCGGACTTTAACCGTCGGTCTCAGAGTTTCACTGAGTCAACCGCCCATTGGATATGTGCGGGTCGCGGACTATAACCGCCGGTTCGAAATTACATCGACCCCGATAACAACTCTCAAATTCTACCGCCTTTGAATAAATGTGCAGAACCCCGCCAAAGCACACTCAAAACCCAGCCGAAAGAGCCCGTTGAGGCGGCCAACCCGCGCGATCCACATCTAGGCACATCCCTTAAGGGAGCATCAAGCGCGGAAATACTGGTGCTGACCTACGATTGCGAAATGTCACGAGTCGCAAAGGTTAAGAATGGATTTGCACCCAAAACCTGCGAGCGTTGCGGACTCGAGTTTGAATGGCGCAAGAAGTGGGCTAAGAATTGGATGTCAGTGAAATATTGCAGCGAACGGTGCCGCGAGAATATTCGTGAAAAGACATGAATCGCATTATTTATATCCCTTTTGATCATCTTCATCGCGACTATGGAGCGCTCAAGAACGCCGACCCTAAAAATGATGTAATAGCGATGGTAGAAAGCGCACGAATGACTACTGGGAGAAATTGGCATAAAGAACGACTCTTCTTTCTTATTTCTAGCGCCCGTCACTTTGCACAATCACTCATAGAAGAGGGCTTTCGCGTTGAGTATGTCAAAGCTCCCACCACGACGGATGGCCTTGATGTAATTTCAGAGAAATATAAAGATCTACCGATTATTTGTGCTGAACCAAGTTCATTCAGACAGTTCGAAGCGTTGAGGAAATACTCGGTGGCCTTTGTTGATAACGATTTCTTCCTGACTCCCCGAGCAATATTTAGAAGTTGGGCCGGGGAACAGAAGAGTTTTTTGATGGAGAACTTCTATCGAAAGCAGCGCCTTCGACTTAATATCTTGATGGACGGAAAAGAACCAGTTGGCGGTACCTGGAACTTTGATAAGGAAAATCGGCTACCACCACCAAAAAAATATGAAGGTCCGGCATATCTCGAGCACTCGCGCGATCAGATCGATCGGGAGGTAGCTCTTGAACTAGGTCATACGCCAACAACTGTATGGGCAACTACCCGTACCGGAGCCGCGGAACAATTGAAAAACTTTATTGAAAACCACTTTACAGAATTTGGTCCATTAGAAGATGCGATGACTGATGAAAATTGGGCAGTTCATCATTCCTTGCTTTCACCGTACCTCAATAATGGATTGTTACATCCTAGTGAGGTTATCCAAGCCGCTACCGATGCTTTCAAAACTGGACGAATTCCCATTGAATCTGCCGAAGGTTTCATTCGTCAGCTCATCGGATGGCGCGAATATGTCAATGGAATGTATTGGTTTCTTGGCCCTGATTACCGCGTAAATAACCAACTAAAAGCCGATCGCAAACTCTTACCGCTCTTCACTGATCCCAATGCCACGAAGATGAATTGTATGAAGGAAACGGTTACGGATATCAAAGAACGTGCTTGGGCTCATCACATTCCACGTTTGATGCTCCTCTCAAATCTTGCTCTGATAACGGGTACCAATCCACAAGAATTTCTCGAATGGATGCGTGAAGTATTTATAGATGCGACCGAATGGGTAATGGTGCCAAATGTGATTGGCATGGGACTACATGCTGACGGTGGGCGGTTAATGACCAAACCATATGCTGCCGGAGGTGCCTACATCTCGAGAATGTCTAATTATTGCAATTCATGTATTTATAATCCAAAGCTGCGCACGGGTGAAGCAGCCTGCCCGTTTACAACTTTGTATTGGGATTTTTTAGATCGCCACAAGGAAACATTTGTGCGAAACCATCGTATGGGTCAGCAGGTATTTAGCCTCAATCGCTTGAGCGACCTTCCCCAACTTAAAGTGCGTGCTGAGGAAGTTTTACAAGGTCTAGAAAACGGGCTTATTTAATTATTTTTAACAAACTCTGATGCATGTGGGAAGCCGTTCGCTTCAAGCTTCTCGGCAATATCTGCCTTGACTGCTTTGACAACTTTGTGCGTACCGTTGCATTCTTTCTCTGGATCTGTTGAATATCCGCACGTACATGAACCCATAATTGTTCTCCTTAAAGAGGTCGGACCGGGTTTAACGCCGGTGTAATGAAATTTATTCGCCAGCAGCAATGATATTGCCAACAATCTTGACCTGAAAGTCGAGTTGATTCAAATCGGTATTTTCCATGAAAGCCGCAGCAGCGTCTTCAACTAAATCAACGTACGATTGATCGTCTTCCCGTTCGGATTCATTTATGGTCAATGGAATTTCGGTTATTAGTTCGATTGTGACACTTACAACGGCCATAACTCCCCCTAGAGATGCTTGTGATGAGCCAATTCTGCCTTCTCCGGCGCCAGTTCGCTTGTATCTCGAGACTATGTCGATTTACACATGGAAATTTAAGAGTCCTACGATAAAATCAAATATGCTAAGAAAAATGGCTTTCGGAGCGATAGTCGCATTCCTTTTGGCCTCCTTTATCTCGCCTTCAATGGCGATGGGCAGTGGCAATAAGTATTCAGACTTGCAAACTGGCGTTACTTATTCGGTTTATCAACCCACCAATACATTGGGCCTGCCACCTCTAACATTCCAGGTAAGGCCCTGCCGCCTGCATCCAGGTCAGGATGCATACCTCCTGGCCGGCTTTGGCGGAATGGACCATGGCATTGCAGTAGTTGAAACAGCTGCTCAGTACAACTGCACCGGCCTGGATAACCCAAGGCCGCTACCTGGCGTGAGTATCAATGGGATCAAAGCAAAGGTAGGAATTTATTGCATTGTAAAGATCTGCAAAGCTAGCGACTTTTCGCATTATGGCGGCGAAATTACCTTCATCACTGCTGGTACTAAAACTTTAAAACCGACATTTATCCGCGTTGGAACCCAAGGTGGATTTACATTAAATCAACTTATTGCATTCTCAAAAGGGCTGAAATTAGTTAATACAAAATAATTCTAAACCAATGAATTTATTCGGATTAAAGCCAGTTTTTATATAAGTCAGTACGCCTGTCGGCACGCACTGAATTTCCTGGAGCAATAACATCATCCGTAGGAAGTTCCACATCGGCTAGAACAATCTGTGGGCTTCTATCTTTTGCTGCGCCCTTTATATAGCCGTTGAAATCAATAATTGCACTTGCACTCATCCAAGAAACGCCGTTTTCGTCTTGCGTTCGATCACAGGCCGCGATCACAATCTTGTTCTGGGAAGCCGCAGCCTGCACTCGAACCACTTCCATAGGCGTAACGGCATGAGGCATGCCAAAATCTGGCCAATTGGTTGGCATCGCTATTAATTGTGCTCCATCTAGCATTGCGATCCGAACCCATTCCGGAAATTCCAGGTCATAACAGATCATTGTCCCGATACGACCGATTGCAGTGTCTACCACCAATGGCGGCTGATTCCCCGCCGTAAAGAAATCTCCTTCTTTACCAAAGAGATGAGCTTTCTTATATGAGCCCAAAAGACCCGTGTGATCAATGATGACAGAACTATTAAAAAGGCTATCTCCCTCCTTGAGTCCGACCCCAGCAACAAGAACTATCTGTAATTCTTCTGCTAATGAAATCCAACCAGCAATTTCTGGTCCATCAATGCTGCAAGAATTCTGCCTAGCCTGCCTAAGATCCTTAAACGCGTACCCTGAATTTGTAAGCTCTGGCAGAACGATTAATTGGGATCCCGCTGCCGCCGCAGATCGAATCGCATCTTCGGCCGCTTCTAAGTTGCCAGCAACATCGTCCATAGATAACGCCAGCTGGGCTAGAGCAATTTTGATGTTCGTTACCTTTCGAGAAAATTTTGAACCTAAGGATATTCGTTCAAATGTAACTGAATCGATAATGAGAGTAAAGAGATTGAGGGTAATGTCGATAAGTCATAGTTCTTACGCGACTGGTTTCATCCCGCGAGCTAACTTAAGTAAGTCAGAATAGGTGAGTCCAGATACCAAGACTTCTACCGAAGTCCCGTGAAATAATTTGGTTGGCTTTGTATTCCACATCGCATATCCCCCGTAATTATGAATATCTGCTGTTTTGCAATTCTTTGTTTGTACGGCATTCGCAGGATCGCAGAAGGCAACAATGCTTGCCTTTGATCCATTGATGGTCGCAGTCGCCACTTTGACACCAATTCCAGGATTCGAACACTTCACAGATGAATCAGTTTCTAAAAATTGAACGGATCGTTCTTCTCCGTAGATTGCCGCCAACCATGGCTCCTTATTAGTTCCGCATGTTAGAAGCTCGAATGAGCGAAGAAGGAGGTCACCCGTACTACCGGGTTGCAAAATTTGGTAACTTAATTTTACCTGCGCATCTTTATAACGATTGCTGGACTGTGTCGCATTGGCCTGTTCTGTTGACATTAATAGGGCAAACACAAGTACGGACAAGACTGCGCTAATCCATTTTCGCTTCATCAGTTGATCGTACTTGATTCATGGAGAGCACATGAGGAAAGCAAGTTTCGGGAAATACTCGATTTTATGGAATAAGGTGAGGAGGTTTGATTCAAGTCAGCTACGCTCAATCTGATCGGTTGCACCTATTCCATATTTTGCATCTAACAGGTAAATTGTACTTCCGATACACCTAGATGAAAGGAATTAAATATGGCAAGAGTCTGGGAAATATGGAAGTGCGAACAGTATGAAAAGACTACAGACGCAGAAGTTCGCCAAAGAATTACCGAGCTCAAAAAAGATCTAGTTGCTGCTGGTGCCCCTAAGGTGCAGATTGTTTCTGGCTGGTACGGGGAAGATATGGGAAAGTACATTTTCATGGTTGAACACGCAGATGCAGGTGCTTTTGGAAATACTTCTGCAAAAATTTTTGCCGATAAGAATTACGAAGCACAGAACAATGCCCGCCAAAAGAATCCCAAGATTACTTGGGTCAGTGGTGGATTATGGGTTGAAGAAGACCTATAAAAATTATTTTCGGAAGATTTTAAAAAAGGCCACTTGAGATTCTTCTCGGGCGGCCTTTCCCTTGTATGGGTTTGCACTAAAAATTTCGAAAACTCAGGACTCATGCTGGGAATAGTGTAAGTTTTGCAAAAATGATGGGGGAAAAATGACGGCAATCAACACTGGCGATACGGCGTGGATCCTCATGAGCGGAGCCCTCGTACTATTTATGACACCAGGACTAGCACTATTTTACGGCGGAATGGTTCGCGTGAAGAGCACCCTGAATATGATGATGATGTCATTCGCCGCAATGGGAGTTACGACCATCCTCTGGGTTCTCTATGCATATTCATTAGCTTTTGGTCCAGATAGTGGTCACGGGTTGATAGGTAATATGGAAAATGTGGGACTAAATAAAACTATCACCGAAGTTATGGGAGATCCTGGACATCAATATCCCAAACTTGCCTATGTAATGTTCCAACTCACATTCGCAATTATTACCGTCGCACTTCTCTCTGGCGCAATAGCCGACCGCGTGAAGTATGGCTCCTGGTTAATTTTTGTTGGCATCTGGATTACTCTGGTTTACGCACCAATCGCCCACTGGGCTTTTGCTTCACAAAATGGCCATGGCGGCTGGATTGTGGATCGACTGGGTGCTCTTGATTTTGCTGGTGGAACGGTTGTTGAAATTAATTCGGGAGCCGGAGCACTTGCTTTAGCAATCGTCTTAGGTAGACGCCATGGATTTAAAACTGAAGCTATGCGGCCACACAATATGCCCATCGTTCTGCTTGGCGCTGGAATGCTCTGGTTTGGCTGGTTTGGCTTCAATGCAGGAAGCGCCCTAGGAGCATCGCGATTGGCAGCAACAGCAATGATCAATACCCAAATTGCCACAGCAACAGCCGCGATGTCTTGGTTGGTTTATGAAAAATGGCGACAGGGCAAAGCGACCACTTTAGGAGTTGCGTCGGGAGCAATCGCTGGTGCGGTTGCAATTACTCCTGCCTGCGGATTTGTCACGCCACTTGGTGCCTTGGCAATTGGATTGGTGGGTGGCGTCATTTCTGCATGGGCCGTCTCAGGCAAATACATATTTAATTATGATGACTCCCTTGACGTGGTCGGAGTCCATGGAATCGGTGGGCTGGTAGGAATGATCGGCGTCGGCCTCCTGGCAACCACTACCGTTAACACAATGGGTGGTTCTGGATTATTTATTCATGGCTCCCCTCATCTACTTTGGAAAGAGTTAATAGCCGCGGTGGCAACTGCTGCTTACTCATTTGCGCTCACCTTTCTTATCGCCAAATTGCTCGAGAAGACTATTGGTTTCCGCGTATCTCGAAATATCGAACTCGAAGGTTTGGATACGAACATGCATGCAGAATCCGCGTACGACATCAGCACCTTTACTACGAGATAAGGTAAATATGAAACTCATTGTCGCAATTATTAAGCCGGCTACTTTAGACACCATCAAGAGTGCTCTTGAAGCAAATGGTGTTCCTGGCATGACGGTATCCGAGGCGCATGGCTTTGGTCGCCAGAAAGGTCACACAGAGGTATACCGAGGTGCTGAATATATTGTGGACTTGATTCCAAAATTAAGGATCGAAATTCTGGTCGATGATTCCGACTTAGATCGAGTGCTTGATTTGGTTATTGCAACGGCAAATACCGGCAGTATTGGGGATGGCAAAGCGTGGGTTATACCTGTCGAAAGTGTCGTACGAATTAGAACTAACGAACGCGGTACCGACGCAATTTAAATCACCATATTTTCGTGCTTGTTCTTCGAGCTAACTAATTGAGCTGATATTTAGAGTATCCTTGCGGGTATGTTCTCTTATGACAGAAGATTGTTTATGCGGATTGCTCTACTGACCTCCGTTTTTACTGTTATAGGCGTTGCTTCCGCAAGCGCTCATGTCGAATTTAACCCAGACTCTGCAACTGCCAATAAGAACCAGATCCTGGACTTGCGGGTCCCTCATGATTGCTCGGCACTGACAAAAACTAGTGGAATCAGAATTTTGATCCCCGCCGCAGTCAATCTCACGAGTTTTACACCTGGTGCGGTCAGCCAACATGGCGCGATATTAAAGGGCTGGCATGAAAAAATTGTTAAATCAGGCTCACGTACCTTCCTAGATGTAAAAGGACCAGCAACCACAAGTGGCCCTGATGGCGGAAAGAACGCTATTGATATTAAATTTACAGTGACGCCCACTGGTAAAGCTGGTGTTCAACTTAAATTCCCAGCCGTGCAGTATTGCAATGGCGGCATTTCGGTAAGTTGGATCCAACCCCGTCCGGCAGACGGATCAGACCCGGCCGAATCTGCGACGCCAGTACCAGTATTAAATCTGAAATGAACCATTGAACGCTAAATTCCACTGGCGGAAACGAGCCCTTGTCACTACGGCATCCACCACAATCCTTTTATTCATATCTTTATTCTTATTTCCAGCCAATGCTTTTGCTCACGCTCAACTAATTTCGACCTATCCAGATGCAAATACCATTCTTACTACTGCACCAACAACGATCGTGCTTAATTGGGGTGAGGATGTCAGAACCAATTCAGATGAGATAGTGCTTGCTGATTCCACCGGCCATCGCGTAGCATCGAATTACAGTTATGAGTTTGATGCGGCAAAGAATCGTGGCACGGTTACTCTAAAGCCAGAAACTCGGCTTCCTGCAGGTTCTTATATTGTCTCATGGCGGGCCGTGAGTCGAGATAGCCACTTAGTTGGTGGAGCGTATTCATTTGGAATTAATCAAAAACCCACAAAGATAACCAGCTCTGGACTAATTTCTTATCCTGACAAAATTTTACAAATTCTTTTTTGGCTACTCATGATTCTTAGCTTTGGTTCACTTCTGGCGGGGCAATTTTTTATATTTATACCAACGGCTTTCATATTGATTGTGGTTTCGGGTATACGAATTATGCTCCTGTCTTCTATTTTGCCTCGATCTTACTTAGATTCTGGGACATCGAGAATCTCGCTCTTGTCCATCATCGTCTTTGCGCTATTACTGTCGACTTCACTTCGATGGCTTTTCGGCAACAAAGCAGAACGAGTCGGGATAAAAGAGAAGTTCATTGCAACTCCAACCCCTTTGCGGGCATTACAACTGGCACTAATTGCACTACTTTTTGGCTCTCAGGAATTTTTTGAAGGTCACGCTCTAGACGTTAGACACCCTGCCACTCTTAAATACATAGCCGCAGGACACTTATTTTTTGCCATACTGTGGACCGGTTCCGTAACAGCCTTACTGTTAGCACGAACCAGAGAGCAATACGTCATCACGCGCAAGATCAGTACCGTGAGCATTGCCTTACTCATACCTTTGGCTACAAGTCTTACATTCTTTTTAGCTCTACCAGTCCATGATTTAACACGCACTTATTGGACTCTTTTCTTGGCAATTAAATTGGTATGTGTAATGTGTGCTCTAGCAATCGGTGCATATCACCACTTTGCAGGAATAAAGATCGCCCGCGAATCTGAATTTAATTTTCGACGCTCCTTAAAAATCGAAGTAGGGGCAATCGCAGCAATACTTGTATTGACCATGCTCATGGTCTCTTTTAGCCCACCTAAAATTCTCTCTTTACAAGGTACTTCGGCAGTGAACTCAAGTGGGTCTCAATTGGCTCAATCTAAATACGAAATACCCCTAACCTTTGATGACGGGCTGACTGGAGTTCTCGAAATTGGTAATCTGCGGCTGGGTACTCCATCGAAAATTTCTATTAGGTTAAATGGTCCTAAAGTTCAATCGGCAAAATCCATCTTCCTTTATTTTTCAAACGCGAAGCTCAATTTAACCGACATTCAAGTCACTCTGACCGGTTCGAAAAATAACTATTCATCAGTCCTGTTGTTGCCAGCCGCTGGTTCATGGCACGTCGACGTGCAACTGCTCATTGATGCTTTCACCGAAACACAAGCGAATTTAGCGATACTTATTAAATAATGCTCGCTATTTCTTTAGCAAAGTAAACCCGGCAGGGCACTTAATTTTTACCGCTTTAACTACCTTTTTAGTAGTAACACCCGAGACTGTTTTTACACATGTAAAGGTTTTTTTAATTACTACCCCAGTTTTAAATACTAAACCTGGTGCAGCAGGAGAAGCTGTGACGGTTACGGTTACTGTTGGAGCCGGAGAGGCAACAATTGCAGCGGCGGATGCCTTTGCATCAGCTAATATCTTGGCGGCGGCGGCCTGCACGCTGGCGTTATAGTTTGCAATTTCTTGATTTGCGAGCGCTACATAGACCGCCACTTGAGTATTCAACTTGGCAATATAGCTAGACAAAGCAGTCGACTGAGTTTGAGACGAAGTTTGATCGCTTTGAATTTGAGCCTGAGGATTTTAGATAGAACCATCCCCATCCTTTATAAACCTTTATAAACAGTTATAGACCTTTATAAACAGTTATAGACCTTTATAAACTAAGAATCAGGTTGAATTAATCGAATAAAATGGAATCATGAACCTGAAGTGGGCGGCTCCCGTTGGATTGTTATTGTGCCTTGGCACTACAACCAGTTTTGCGTCGGAGCCAACGACCAGCGCCCAGTTGCGCCAAGACGCCATCACTTTTAATCACAACTACTCAAAAAATAATGTTGGGCCTGTATATGACATGTGGGATGCGGCGAGTCAAAAGTTAATTTCTCGCGCTGAATATATTTATCGCCATCAACTTTGCCCTACAAATCCAGGACCCGCCCTCATCAGAGAAATCACACCCGGAGCAAATAAATTTTGGCAAGTGCATTATTTAATCGATCAAGCAAAACTAGTGGACTACTGGCGCTACCAAAATGGACATTGGCGATTCGACTTATTCAAGAGCAACCCAGAAGCTGTTGTTCTTTACAAATTAAATCGCAAACAATATGTAAAGGCCGTGGGCTGCCGGCCTTAATTAAGGTTTGCTAGTTCCCGTTAACTGTTGAAGATGAAGAATTCTCATTTTCGCTAATAGTCGTCTTCTGGATTTGAATCAAGAATTCAACATTGGACTTTGTGCCCTTCATCTTTTCGAGCAATAATTCCAGAGCCTGCTGTGATTCAAGCGCGTGAAGCACGCGACGCAGACGCCAGACAATATTGAGCTCTTCCTTGCCCATAAGGATTTCTTCCTTACGAGTTCCAGAGGCATCGATATCCACGGCAGGGAAGATGCGCTTATCAGCGAAACGACGATCAAGCTTAAGCTCCATGTTTCCGGTGCCCTTAAACTCTTCGAAAATAACTTCGTCCATCTTAGAGCCAGTTTCCACAAGTGCTGTTGCAAGAATGGTAAGTGATCCGCCGTTCTCAATGTTACGAGCCGCACCAAAAAACTTCTTTGGTGGATACAACGCAGCTGAATCCACACCACCGGACAAGATACGTCCTGAAGCTGGGGCAGAGATGTTGTACGCACGACCCAATCGGGTAATCGAATCTAAAAGAACTACAACGTCGTGACCCATTTCAACCAGACGCTTTGCGCGTTCGATCGCAAGTTCGGCAACGCTGGTGTGATCATCCGCTGGGCGGTCAAAAGTCGAAGCAATGACTTCGCCCTTAACGCTGCGCTGCATGTCAGTCACTTCTTCAGGACGCTCATCAACCAGAACTACCATTAGATGCACTTCTGGATTGTTGGTGGTGATCGCGTTCGCAATCGCTTGCAAAACCATCGTCTTACCAGCTTTAGGTGGCGAGACGATCAATCCACGCTGCCCCTTACCAATCGGTGATACCAAGTCAATTACACGAGTCGTTAAAATGTTGGGTTCGGTTTCAAGGCGTAGTCGCTCTTGTGGGTACAACGGGACCAGTTTCGCAAAATCCACGCGATCTCGCGCAGCTTCTGGCTCTAGACCATTTACCGTATCAAGACGGACCAAAGCGTTGAACTTCTCTTTACGTTCACCTTCGCGTGCTTGACGAACCTGACCAGTAATTACGTCACCTTTACGCAATCCGTTACGGCGAATTTGTTGTAATGAAACATAAACATCGTTCGGTCCAGCCAAATATCCCTGAGTGCGGATAAAGGCATAAGAATCCAAGATATCTAGCAATCCACCAACTGGTACCAAGACATCATCTTCAGAAAGCTGAATTTCGCGCTCTTGGCGTTCGCCGCGTTCGCCACGATCACGGAAACGACTTCCACCGCGGTCATTGCGATCACCGCGGTCGTTGCGACGACCATGACGATCACGACCACTGTTGTTGCGGTCACCACCACCATTTCGATCATTAAAATCGCGTCGTTGCGATTCAGAGCTTTCGCTCCCCGCATTTGACTCTTGTTCTGGTGCATCTGAATTTTGTGGGTCATCGCCATCATCTTCAGAATCATCATCTGATGCTCGATTGGAATTCTTGGCGGGCTTATTGTTGTTCTTCTTGTTGCGAGCTTCTTGTCGTTCTGCACGACGAGCTTCGCGTTCGGCTTTTGCGGCATCACGATTAGCTGCCTGTAGATCCGCGATTGATTGGACTAAATCGGCCTTGCTCATCTTCGCAGCACCGTCGATACCGAGTGAACCTGCGACTTTCTTTAACTCTGGAAGTAGCATCCCAGAGAGTTCGCCGGCAGCCTTAGCTGGGCGCGTAATTGTTGTTTCGCTCATTAGTATTATTGAGTTCCGTTTTCTATTATTTTTATCTGTTGGCCAATATCTAGCACAACGAGAATTTATTGGTTTTATTGCGATTTTTAAGAGATTCGCTTATCGGTAAAACTTCCGCCATCTTGCGCGGTCTGCCGATAACCGAAAACTATCACAGGATAAGCACGGGAACCAATCCAAATGGCAACTTTACGCTCGAAGTTCGGCTATTCCACGCCTAAACGAGAGATCTCGACGGCTCGAGCTTCAAAGGCTGCTCCCCCGGCCTTCATGATTTCTGAGGCTTCATTTTCGCCATAGGTATGGAGAACTAGGACTGATGGACCTGCTCCTGAAATAGTTGCTGCCACACCAGCGGCCCGCAATTTTTCAACCAAAGACATCGACTTTGGAAATGCCTCTGCACGATATGACTGGTGCAAGAAATCTTCGGTAGCGGTCAATAATAAATCTGGGTGTGTTGATAGCGCTATCGGAAGAAGCGCTGTATGTGAGGAGTTCAAAACTGCATCTTTGTGTGGAATTGACTCTGGTAAAAGTTTGCGTGCTTTAGATGTTGAAAGGTGCGCTTGCGGAATAAAGAGGATCGCTTTGATATCGGCATTCACAGGAATCGAAACACTACGTCCGGTCTGTACT
>TBL_comb48_EPIDRAFT_1001156_pt1 | contig 19832 bp, 22 predicted proteins | sample TroBogEpilimnion_37_FD_10681 | JGI IMG/M metagenome (IMG submission 10681)
TTTTTTCTGCAATTTGACCTGTAGTGTTGGTTACTGTATTACCGCTTATTTTAAACTTATCACCTTTTTGTGTATGAGCTAAATCACCAGTAAATTCGTTACCTTCTTCCATGTCCTTGTTGCTACCAGGGAAATGGCCGAATACGTCTTTATAGTTATACCCCACTTCCATTGGAAACTCTCCATCATCCATATACCACATTTTATTGTCCGTTGCGGTTTTTGCTCTACGAGCATCATTATTATATTGTTTTAAATTATGAGCGTAAAGATTGTGCCAGAGCTTATCTTGAAACTCTTCCCAGGACAGCCCTGGTTTCATTCCAGTTAAGCAATCTTTGAAAAACGGTTTATTATAATTTGCTGGTAAAGAATTTACAAATGCATCAATCTTAGCTTCATCATCATTTGCTGCAGCTTCTTCCTCAGATTGAATTGGAGGGTTACCAGCCAGCTGATCTCCGCTATCTGAGGCTGTTGGGTTAACTTGTCCCATTGTGCCAACATCTTCATTGAGAATACTAATATAAAGACTGTCTAAAGCATTTTCAGATTCTTTTAATACAGACTCTTTTAACTCTTTAGTTTTTTCTAAATGCTTTACCTTAGAAGGTTTTGAGTCATCATATTTGTTAGAGTGAGCAAGTTTTGTATTTTTTGTAGCTAATTCGTAATCGCCTTTTTCAGCTTTTGTTTGCTTTTTCATTAGCTTTGTTTGTGGGTCAATATCTCTACCCTTATTCATTTTATGCTCACCCATATCTTCTGGACCAGTAACCCGGTCTTTCATATCTTTTTGATCGTCAGGTACAGGGGGTAAATTACCGTTAGTGTCAACGCTTTCTAAACAATCAACAGGAATAGTAATTAAATTGTGCCAATATCCTGGTGCAGACTCTTCAAAACAGTCAGCTAAGTCGGCTGGTAAGTTACCTGCGCCTTCTGCACTATAACGCGATGGTGCTGTATAGTTATGGAGTCTGCTAATTCTGATATTATTACCAGATGTAACCATATCTTTAATACGAGCTTTAACGTTTTCGCCTAACCTCTTAAAACTATCCATATTTTCATAGCCGGATTTTAATTTTACTACATCCCCTGCTAAGAAACCTGCACCCTGGGTAAAGCGATTATAGGCCTCTTTAAATAAAGAGTTAAACTTACTGTTTTTCATATAATGATATTACTTACTCCTTCCCTAAGTATTTTACAATGCCATCCATAAGTTTTATAGGGTTACAAAAACCTACTTATACAAGTAAGAACTATACGTATTCGGATTTACATTTAGATACTCCGAATCCTATAACTAAGGACTTAGTTGCTGATTACGATGCAGCTGCAATTACTAATTCAATTTATTCTTTGTTTAACACATTACCCGGGCAGAATTTATTAAATCCGCAATATGGATTAAACTTAGCACAGTATTTATTTGAACCTATAACTCAATCTAACGGTAACCGTATTGGTAAAGCCATACTCAATGGCTTAACAGTTTACGAGCCTCGCGTGTCTGTACAGAACATAAACATACAGATGAATGTAGACGAGCAAACCTATTACATTGAATTAAATATATTAATGCCATATTTAAACAATACCCCATTGTTAATCCCGGGTGTGTTGAGTAAGTCTGGTTATACCCTTTCATAATATGTCTACTATATCAGGTGATGCTTCAGCACTAAACATTCAACCAAACGAATATATTGCGTTTGATGCTACTAATATTAGAGACTTTATGCGTAACCGCTTAACGCAAAGCGGGTTGTTTACAGATCAATATTTGGAGGGTTCTAATTTAACAGCAATTACTAATATCATTGCTTACTCATTTCATACGTTTATGTATTATCTAAACAAGACATCCTCGGAGTCTATGTTTAGTGAATCCCAAATTTATGAAAATATTAACCGGGTAGTAAAATTAATTAACTATTCCCCTATCGGTAAACAAACAGCTACTTTAACCTATACATGCTCTGCAACAAGTGATTTGGGAATTGGCTCTTACACTATACCTCGTTATTCATTTGTTAGAATTGGCAATGCACCTTACTCTTTTAACCAAGACGTTACATTTACAGTCACTCTTTCAACTGGTCAGTATTTAGAAAATGTAGGCAATCAATCTCTATTGTATCAAGGTAAGTGGACAGAATACCCGCTATATTATGCTTTAGGTGTAACTAATGAAACAGTATTTGTTGCACCAGGTAGTGCTGTTAATGTGGATCATTTTAATATTGATGTATATGTACAGTCAATAGCTACAGGTACATGGTCTCAATGGAACCGTACCGAATCATTGTATTTAGAAAACGCTACAGCAAAAAAGTTTGAGGTAAGATTAAACGAAAGTCAAAATTACGAACTTAAGTTTGGCGATGGTATTAATGGTGCACAACTTAACCCAGGAGATGTTGTAGCAGTATATTACTTGCAATCATTAGGTATTGACGGAGAGGTTGCAGCAAACACAATAACCGGGTTACCAGCAGTAATTTACAGTACAGCGCAATTTAGTAATATACAAGCTGATGTGTTCAGTCCTGATTTAACTTACTTAACAGATAGTAATATTACTGGTTTACAGTTTGATAATGCTAACCCATCCACAGCTTTTACTGATGCAGAAAATGCAGATAGTATACGTAAAAATGCTCCAGCAGCATTTAAATCTCAGTACCGTTTAGTAACACCTCAAGACTATCAAAACTATATCACTTCCACGTTTGGTAACATTATACAAGACGCTACTGTATATAGTAATAATGATTACGTCAATAACCATTTACGTTACTTGTATAATATCGGTTTAACAAACCCTAACCAAGATAATAGAGTATTATATAATCAATTAGCATTTGCTACATCATGTAACTTCAATAACGTTTACATTTATGCTTTACCTAAAGCCACTCAGCAAAATACAGGTAGTAGCATTAATTATCTTACCCCAGCACAAAAATCTCTTATAATTAATACAGCTGCTGACAAGAAGACTTTAACATCAGACATTATTGTAATGGACCCTGTTTATAAAGCTGTAACAGTGGGTTATGGTAGCAATACTGATACCGATCTCAATGCTATTACTTCTCAAACAAGACTTGTGGTGGTTTTAGATCGTACAGCAAAAATATCTACTCAACTCATACAAAATCAAGTTACAGGAATAGTACAAGCCTTTTTTGATCCTACAAAACTTACCTTAGGTTATAATATAGACACTATTAACTTAACAGCCCAGATTGAAAGCATACCAGGTGTAAGTAACGTCTACACCCAGCGCTTAGACACAGGGGCTTTTGTACAAGGTGTATCTTTAGTTATATGGAACCCATCTTACCCTAATAACGATATTAGTATTACATCTAAACCTTATCAATTAACAGACTTCCAAGCTTTATATTTTAACAATATAAACGATTTTAGCAGTCGTATTATAGTTTCTACAGATGTTTCTCAAGATACTTCTGTAATAACTATTTAATAAGCAACGGTTAATATGATTTCTTACTCTATAGTATCGCCAGGGTTTACAATACAGCAGGCTGCATTAAGTTCAGTGCTTTACATAACAAGCGGCTATACCAATGTTACTCCTTTTATTTGTACAGTAACATTAAGTGCAAATGTTAACCCGGCTGATGTTTTAAACAATTATTCTTTGTTTGTACAGTATGGGGATAATACTGAAGATGAAATTACACAAGTAACAAACAGTAACATACAGAGTCCTACCCATGTATATGACTGGCCTGGAGTGTATGAAATAAAATTAGCAATTATACCTAAAGATGGTAGTGCTATACAAACGTATTCAAACACGTTTACCGCTACAAATTTCGTTACAGATACTTTATCTTGGAAATATACTAACTGGTTAGATCTTTCATCGTATGCTGCTTCAGGAGCTGTGTTTCACGGTTATCAATCCTGCCCGCCAGGACCTCTTAACGAAGCAACTCCATTAACATTTGCTTTTTCAGCTTCTAATCAATTAAGCGCAAACATAGTATTTGATTTTTATTCTGAAAATTCTTTTTCTCAACCTTGGGAAGTAGTTACACCTAACAACAAGTATGCACAATTGAGACCGCGTTGGAGATTTACAGACTTAGATGGTAATCAATTTACATTATTAACTGCAAGTAACATTTCTCCAATTTATGTTGACTCATTTGGACATCTTTCTACAGCTGCAAGTGGTATATTAGTTGGTTACAAAGGTACGGTAGATTTTTACTATATAGACGATATACCTTCTTTAAACTATTACGAGGTCAGTGTACCCACACTTTGGGTAACATACAACACTTTTAAAGTTTATAATTTACAAGATAAAAACGACAACCAAGTACCTTCTTACTCTAATAGTAATGTATTTTTATCTGCAAATTTTTACGTAAAAAATTTATCTGCTGATCACTTCGGTGTTAGTGTAAACGGTGGTAATATAGATTTACCTAATGTAATATGGCCAGATACAGATAATCAGTTTTTTGTTACAGTAAACGGTCCTTATCTTTCTTCAACAGATTTTAGTAACAGAGTATTATTAAATTACCCGTTACTTGGAACTCCGGATCCTGTTATACACTCGGCTGTAACGCCAAGTACCGTAGCAACTATATTCACTCCATCGTTTAAAATAAATAGATACGATAGTTTAAACAGAGATACAGGCGGTTATTTTAAAAACATATTAAGTACTGTACCACTTTCTGCAGCAGTACTATCAAGTGGATCTGTTTCAACATCCTTGTTGTTTACCACTACAGGGTTACAAACAATTATAGAACCACCACCGATACCTGCTGCATCTGGTGTTAATGCTGGCCCGTTAAGCGGGTATTATATAGGAGACTCAAGTTGGTACACTTATGCATATTCCCTATCGGGTACATTAAAAACAATTAGTCTGTCTGGATCAAGTCAATTTAACGTTGACAATTTTTATAATAATTATTTTGTAAGAAAAGTAAACGAAAACTTTAATTACGGTGAACAGTTACAGTCGTATGCATTGGCACCACAAGTTGCAGACAATGTTAATTTGTTGACGTTGTTATCTGCATATGCTGGAGATAATGTACATCCAGACGAAAATTTTGGTACTGTAGCATATGAAAAGACTGCTAACTTTGTTGCTAATAATCAAGACTTAAATGTAGCGGGAGTTAATCAGTTATACTCCTTAGCTAACATGATTGATACTGAGTTTGATAACTACAACTATGTATTACCACCGGTACTTCAAAGACAGTTTGATTTATACAGTGCTTCACATGAAAGGTTATGGGGCTCAAGAGAAAAGTACAACACTAACTTTGACGTTACACAAGGACATACTAATTTAGGTTCTTCGTTAACCGCTTACCCTGCCAGTGCAACAGTGTATCAAGGAGAGCAAATAGTTATAAATGATATATTCTATTCTAATTTTTATGAATTAATAGAAGTACCAACAATTAATTCTTACGCAGCTGTAACAGCTCACGCAGCAGCAAACAACATTACCCCCGATCCGTTCTTTACATCTGCAGCAAGTGCATACCCGATGACTGCATATCCACTGAGCGCGTTTTTTGGTTGGGGATTAAAAACGCCTTTCTTTCAAAATTATAAAGCATATGTGTTTAACCCAGCTTACACAGACACCCAAGTTAATAACCTTATAGATTGGAATAAAAACACAGATGGTAGTTTATCTACAACTTTATCTGAAACTGCTTCATCATTAAGTGCTTGGTACGCTGATGGTGGTATACTTGAAAATATATATGGCTATTATATAACAAAGGGCCTAGACTTAATAGGTAGTAAATATTACCAGACGTCTGGTGTCTTACCGCAAGCATGATAAATTTTAAAACATACTATAAAGAAACCCTTACAGAATCTGCTGTAGACAGCACTCTTAAGAATCATTTGTCTCATTTAGAAGACCTTGCTATTGAAGAAGGTAAAGTGGGTTTTGCTAAGTTTGTTGAGCAAGTAGAAAACTTTACAGCTTATTTAGAAGGGTTTAATAGTAAGACGTCGGTTAACCTAAAAGTAGATGGTTCTCCTGCTTTATTTTGGGGTATAGATCCAAGAGACAAGTATGATAATCAGTTTTTTATTGCTACTAAAACTGTTTTTAGTAAAGTGCCGAATTTAGTGCACAGTGAACAAGAAGTAGACGTATTATATAAAGACGCTCCAGTAGGGTTGAGAGATGTACTTAAAACAGTATTTCCTTATTTAAAGAAAGGTTACGATAATTCTGGTTTAATGTATCAGGGCGATTTATTATTTTCACCTTCTCGTCCACCCACTACGGCCAATATAGAAGGCAAACAATATGTAACTTTTAGACCTAATCTTATTTCTTATGCTGTACCAGTTGACGCTCAGTCGCCTCTTTATCAGCAAGTTTCTAAAGCACCTGTGGGTATTGTTGTACATGCAGCTTTCAACGTCAATGCTAATGGAGATGCTATTACTTCAGCTATGGCAAGTAGAGACACCACCCGGGTAGTTAATAGTTTAAAGAAAGCAGGGGTGTTTGCAGAAGGTTCTAATTATAAATCTTTGAATGTTCTTATTGATCCAAATCTTAAGAACACAGTACATAAACTGTTACAAGACGCTAAAATAAAAATAAGCGCTATTAGTAACGAATTCAATGAAGAGTATACCGGTAGTGCATTATCAGCCGATCTTAGACAGTATACTAATTACATGGTAAGAAGTGGTGGGGGTATATTTAAAGCTGCTACAGCAGGAGAAAATTTTGATATAAACAAATACTTAAACGGTTATCTTTCTTACACTAAAGAAAAGATAAACAAAAAAGCAGCTGCAGGCAGCGAACGAGTTAAAGCTAATGCTCAGAAAAAGACCGAAAATTTAATTAACTATCTTAAACAACATAAAAAGTCTCTTAATGGTTTGATAGGTGCTTCATATGATATGATTCGTATCAAGCTTATATTTCAACATTTGTTAGCTAATGTAGAAGGTAAACTACAGGGTATGTATTCATTTATTCCGGTAGGGGATGGTTATGTGTCAGCTCCAGGAGAAGGACATGTACTATATGTTGGGGATACACCTAATCAAGTAAAGATTGTAGATAGGATTAATTTTAGTGCTAATAACTTCTTATACGCTGGAGAGCGTGGAAGAAAAGCTGCTGAACAACCTGTATCAGAGGGCGCTGAACTGACTGAAAAATCTTATAGTATAGGTATATTTGGTGGTGGTTTTAATCCTCCACACATCGGTCACTTTGAAGCAGCTAAAATGGCTGCTAAAGAAAATGATGATGTTTATATTATTGTATCTAAAACAGAAAGAGATAACGCTAATATTACTTTAGAGAAAAAATTAGCTGTATGGAAGCTTTACGTACCATTATTAGAGCAATATAGAGCTAAGATACATTTAGTAGAAGCAGAAGTTTCTCCAGTACGTACTACATATGAGTATGTTGCTACGTTAAATGAATCGCCTGATGCAGGTAAAATAATTGTTAATCTTTATAGCGATGCTGAAGATGCTGGGCGGTTTGATAACATAGCAAAGTACGGCGAACATTTAGCTGGGGTTATTATTAGACCAACACCACGTTTAGGTTCTGGTACAGAATTTAGACAGTTCTTACAAACAGGAGACGCACGAAGAGCCTGGGCATTAATGCCTCAAGGCGTGGACAAGAATATGGTTTGGAATATACTAACTGCTCAATAAGAGCATTCGTTAATATATTCTTTTAAGCGTTGTACGGCTTCAAGCGCCATAGGAGCACCAGGGTGGCTACATTCAGCCATCCAATTACCTGTACATTCTTCAAGAGCGTTTAAATGATTTAAAATAATCATACAATGTTCTTTATGCTTGTTTTCCCCTACCATGGTTTCACCACCACCGTCTTGAGAGTACATATTGAAGGATGTTTCACTACCGATACTATCTGGTCCTTCACTATTTTCAGGTACAGGGTTTGCTGAAGTCTGTACAACTGTTTTATAGCATTCTTGTTTAAGTGTGCCATCTTCGTTAAAGCATTCTGGAATTGGGTGATTAAGATCTCTGTTCCAACATTCTGGTTTAATCATCTCTTCAGTAATTTCTATAAAGTACCGTTCCGTCACTAATTGGTACTTGTTATTTAAACTACTACCGCTATAATTATAATTTTTTTTCATGTTAAGTTATATAGCTCCCTCTACGCTTGAACCGAATGGGCCAGCATCTCCGTCACCGGTAGCATCTGGAGTTTCATAAGTGCCTTCATCTTTAACATGCTCAACGTCAGGTTCTTCTGTTTCTTCTTTTAATTTAGCTAATACGTCTTGTAGCATGTCAGCAGCCTGGGTAACATGAGTTACCATCCAAGCAGCTAAAGGCGCATTAGGATCCATCTGATCAAGTATCTGATGAAGCTGTGGAGCGGTCTCTGCTGCTTGGTGGGCTTTTGTACGGGCCATTTCTACGTTATGATCGGACTTATGTGTACCGTCTGGTTGAATTTCTGTTTCCAGAGGATTTTCTTGTACTAAAGAGTACTTCTCCGCAAGTAACTGATAGATGCCGCGTTTCATATAGTAATATTTACTTAATCCGGTTATAAAATATACGTAGTTGCATTAACTAATAAATAACCTATAATAAAAACACTATGGGAATGTTTGATACTATTACAATTAAAGATACCAAAGATAACGGTATAGAACTACCTTGGACATCAGAAATGTGTGAACTCAATTTACACACTAAAATACCTGAATTTCAAACTAAGGATTTAATAAGCTGTATGGCAAATTATTCTATCGTAGATGGTAGATTGTTATTGCAACGTTCTGGAGAGCGTTGGGAAGATCAAAATTATCACGGCAATCTCAGTCTTTACACATATGTTCAGGACCAGAATCCTGGCAAATATGATTGCTGGGTAGAGTTTCGTGCAATATTCACTAATGGTCAGTTAGAGAGGTACGAGCTGGTAAACTTTGAAAAGAGTGACAACACTAACCGTATCAACAGTGAAAATGAGTATATACGTTTAATACAAATAATAAACGCAAAGTGGTACAACAAATACCTTTTTCACACCACCCCATGGCGTTGGTTACGCAGATGGGTATGGTACGAGTTTTGGGTACGGGCAGGTGACTTTTGCCGTAGAATGAGCTACTTAGCTTGGTGATGGGCCGTCTGTAGGCTTACCGTAACGGCCCTCTACAATTTTCATATTACGGGCGTAGATAATTGACTGGTTAGGGTTCTTATTAACTGTTACCCCTCCGTCATGATAAATAGGAAAATGACCAGTCATTTTATTTGTACCATCAATATGTGTTAGTACTTGTTCAGGTACCTGGTGTATGGTGTACCCCTTAGCAAGTGCTTTCATACAATAGTCAATATCTTCACCGCAGCCTGGAGTAAACGTTTCATCAAGATGTCCGACAGCATTAATAACTTCACGCTTAATAGCAGCACAGAAGAACAAGATCCAGGGCTTACCACCTTGATAGCGTTTAATAACACCAGTAATACCAGCAGTAGGGGCCGTCTTAAACGGATCTACTAAAATATCATACCAGTTGTTAGCTAAAAAGACAGTATCGTTGTTTAGCAAAATAACAATGTCTCCGGTTGAAGCAGAAATGCCCATATTGACTGCTTTTGGGTAGCCTAATGGTTTTGGCCAATACACAACACTTACAGGCTTATCTTTATATGTTGATTGTACTAAGAACGGAGTATTATCTGTACACCCGTTTGATACAACAATGACTTCGCCAAATGTTAAATCAACCGTACTAATAATACTGTCAATACAGTTCTTTAATAGGTCCCAGCGATTAAACGTAGGTATAATAATAGAAAATTTCATTTATTATTACTTAACCGATTTAACTTATTTTGCCAGTACGTTTTATGCGTAAGTGTTAACAGCAGCTGNTGGCTGGTTGCTAACTTCATGAACCACATTACCGTTCTCATTTACTATTTTAGCACTATGGCAATCAGCCGAAGTTGCAAACTGTTGAGCTGCGTGCCTGGTAGGAAACTCGTGCTCAGTAATCTTAAGCACTCCTTCAATCCATTTTAGTAATTTTACTTTATGTTTAGGCATTTTTAAAATATTTGACCCAGACCTTTTGAGTCTTGTTAGTATACTTAGTCAAATTATGTTGATTTATACGAACATTTAACTTAGGAAAATTATACGTTTCACATAGGGCATCCGATATGCTATCACTACTATTAGGATCAGCATTAAAGTACCCACAGCTCCACGGTACCTCTTTAGTTGCAACTAACGGTACACCGGCACTAATTAAGTCAGCTCCAACAATATTAAACGTCTCAGAAAAATTACATTGCATACCGATATCCATTTGACGACAAACCTGTACAAACTGCTCTCTTGGAGTCCATTCATGGCATATCAATTGATGTCCACTATCATATAACTGTTCAAACAAACCTTTTATATTATGTACTATAGGTTCTCCCTTCATTTCAGTACGTCCTAAGTTGACATGAAATCGTAACTTTTTACCGATACGCTCAGCAAATTTAAGTGCGCCGAAAGCCTGTAACAAATGATTTTTTAATGGGCGTATTGCCCCGAAACAACCAACATCAATTGTATCCAATTTTTTAATTATACCTTTTGGTGTCCAATAAGCTTGTGGGTAATAATTTGGCAAATAGAACACTTTATTACCTGCTTGTTCTTTATTTAATCCGTATTTAATACTTGCGTATACCTGAACCTCATCAAGCATACGAGGTGCATTTACCCCCAAGTAGACTTGAGGATAACTAAGGTAATCCATGAGCCAGTTCATTGCTATACCCTCACCTGCCATAAATGGCATTTCAGAATGCAAACGCACAATCCACTTAACGTTAGGGTGTAGCGGAATTAATTCAGCAAACTTGGTAGGCACCACCCACAATGCTTCAATAATAACATGTGTAGGCCGGTGTTTGGTAACTAATCGGTCAATGCAATTATTATCAATAGCTATTTCCATATCAGCTTTGATACCGGATTTATTAAGCATGTCTACTACAAATGATGCAGAATTGTACAAGCCCGTGCTTAAGCCTTTCGGGTTAACCGCAACAGGGTTATAATCCTCTCGGCGCTTAAGGATAAAAAGTATATGAGGGGTACCAGCCATGAATAAAATTATTTACACCACCGGATGCAATAAGCCCGTTTAAGATTGTATTAATTTTTAAGTTGTAACTGGTTGAGTAGTTATAATACCTATCTTAGGACTACCACCAGTTATCTTGTCCATACGTACAACACCCTCAAGATGATCATGTCCCACAAAAGAATAACCATCTGGTTCAGCTATAAACAAACCATCAACTGGTAAAGATCTCTTAGCCAGTTCAGTGTTTTGTTCAGTACCTGGGGTCATATACGCGGTTACGTTATTGTAGAATTTTTCTGGTGTACTAAAAATTGAGTCGTTACATGCTTTAATAAAATCATTTAATTTTAATAGAGGTATAATATCTTGACGGTTTGGGTATTTTTTAGTAATATAATTTCTGATAATTAAATCAATATCTCTTGCGTCCTGCTTAGATACTTTGTACAAATCACTCAACCATTCTACTTCTTCTGGGTCTACTGTGGTGAGAGCATTTTGTACATCTTCAGTTTGGTTGAGTTTAGCAAATAGTTCTGGTAATAGATAGAGCCTTGGCACGTGTTCCCGGGTACGAGTGTTCGGGTTATAAATACCCATTGGCAACTCACCTACCTTAGAAGTAAAATAAACCTTAGAAGCAGAAAGTATTTCTTCAAGGCTATAACCTCTACCGGTTTTGTCTTTAGCAGCAACACTATTAAGCTTGTTTTTAGTTTCTGCATCTAACGTAGCATAACGGCTATAAATTTCTGCTATACCGTTTTGAACACTATTAAGAAAGGTTCGTACTGCGGCACTACCAGCTTGACCAGTACGATCTGATTGTTCAGTATCGCTTAGCCCTTTTACTTCGTATTTGTATTTCTCGTTATTGGCGCTTGGAAACACTACGTCTTTTGACTTACCCGGGCCTTGCACCATTTTAAGTTCATCAATTTTCTTTATAATTTCTTCTTTAGATAAACCATTAGCTTTAGGGTCGCTAAAATTTAATAACATTGCAGCTATTGAATACTCGCCTGGACCGATTGAATCAGTCGGACGGTGATTGTATAATGCTGCTTGTACCTCTGTCCATGCTACCTTAGAGGTGCGAGGAGTATTAGATAAAAATGGATAACTGGCTACAGGCTGTGTTTGAGGTTGTTGTTGTTGTTGTTGCTGTTGTGCTACGGGATGTGTCTGCTCAGGTGGTGTTGTAGTAGGTGTACTGGCTGTAGCAGCTTTACGTAGTTCTTGATCTTGTGCAATTTTATCAAATGCAGCATTATGATCATCATAACCTCTTATAGCTTCATACACATCCTTAACACTCTTTTTAAAATCAGGCAACGAGGTACCTTCATACAGACGCACTAAGTCGCCTTTAGGGGTATACTTTTCTTTGCGTAATACCTTGTTGTATAAGTCTTGTAAACCCATATTATTCTTTGCTTCTATGGCCAACGATATTTGCACCCTTGTGACCGCCTCTATAGTCGGCTAAGTTCATCTTGGACATCCATCGGGTTAGATCAAAGTACTGAGAGTACTTGTCTTTAAAGTTAATATTATCAGTAGCGTACCCATATAACGGGTTGTGTGCTTTACCTTCTTGACCGGTAAGAAAGATCTTTTGCCCGTGCTTACGGTACATATCCAAGATGTACTTCTCGGCCTGCGGGTTGGTCATATACGTTCTCATTACCTCTAAGTACTCACCTCTTGGATCCTTAGGATTAATATAATACACTGGTACTAGCTCTCCAGGCTGCACTCTATGTACCTTGGACATAGGAGATGAGGCTATGCCACCGGCTTTTGCAACCTGAGGCTTAACCTCTCCTTTATCTAAAGCAGCCAACACTTTTGTGAACTGATCTGGCGCNCTGGCCATAAACGTTTTACTATTAGNTATAGAACCCACAATGTACTGAATNACNCCGGCCTTATAAGTCTTAGAGACCGGGAACTCATAGCCCATATAATGTAGGGTGGCGTTGTTAGGATCTTCATCGTCTANCTCCAGTTCAACTCCGTTGTTAGGGTCATCAAACATGCGCTTCTCAGGCTCTAAGGATTCTAAAAGCGCTTGGTACTTAGATTCTAATAATAAAGTGGTTTGATCTCTCATTTGTTTATATATTTATTGCCAGAAGGGTTGCTATAGTTGGGGTTCTTGTAATAAGGGTTTGAAAATGAATAGCCTACATTGCCGTCATGTTCATCTGGTTCAAGTTGAAGGTTAGGGTCTTCTTGAGCTTGTTGCAAGACAAATTTTATAATTCTTTGTAAGTCTTTATCGCTAAACTTGTCCGTCACTTCTGCAGGCTCTGGAGTGTTCTCCATGGGTTCAAATATTTGAATATCACTTATATCAGTAGGTACCCCGGTGTCGGTGTGGTCCACTATTGCTTCATACTCGTATACCTTTTTACCGAATTTAAATTTACCGCGTATCTGATACGCATCTGTGGTCTTTTGCTTAAATGTGGAATCACTGTCTTTGGTGGCTCCATCTAAGTTTTGATCAAATTGGGCGTTACCAATATCCTCCTTTTCGCGGATTTGGTTATACATTTCTGCTAAAATTTTATATTGATTACGCACCCTATTACTTACTCAAAATCTATCAGGTACAACATACTTCCAATATTTTGTTAAGTCAAGCTGATTTGCACTTGGACAACTTGATTTGGATTGCTCAATAATTGACTGTTCAACCTCTTTTACCCAAGCTACAGTAGACGGTGATATGTTATATTCCGGTACTATAGTTTGCAAGTACTGTAAGTGTAGTTCGGGAGTGGGATGAAAATCTCTAAACACCCGCTCTTTACTATCCCAATTAAACCTATATATTACTTCAAACACACTTTTTCTAATAAAACTAAGAGTGTCTTTATACAAATCACATATACGCTCCACGTGCTTTATTTCTGTTGCATTATACTGGTCCCAATTAGTAATAGGCACCATAGATAAAAATATATGCTTTACGTTTAAAAATTCCAAATACTTTTTAGTACTATGTATAAAAGCTAAGTCACGTATCAAAAAACCTTTTAAATCAGTGTACTTTTCTTTATATTCTCTAGAATAGAGATTAGTAGTATACATATTACCAGAAAACAACCACTTGTTGTTAACGTATTTATCTTCTCTAGAAATATTAGTCCACATTATAATAATGGTATCGCCCGGGGTAAATTTATGTCTCAACGAGCACTCTACCACAGAGTTAAAAATAAACTGATTACCACCACCTGAGTGTCCCCAATTCTCTACAAACTCAAACTCCTTACCTAGTATATCAGCCCACGTAGGCCAGTTATACATTGTAAAGCTACACCCAAACGTAAACAACCTACTCATAGTTACGAGCGCATCTAATCCAGCACTCCCTCATCAATCTCTCTCTATATGGTACCGAGCTCGTGAAGTGCCATATATAATTGTCTTTCATAAAGTCAAACATCTCAGTAATAGGCACCTTATTAAACTCTTCCTTTAGTACTCTTATCCTATCCTCCGGGGTCTGTTCCACGTTGTACTCTAATGTACCGAAGCAGTGTAGGTGGTTAAAGCGTGGGTCTAGAGGATAGAACTTTGTTTTGCTTTTCACCAAAAGATAATTAGCTATGGTTTGATCGGTGCCCACATCTGCATTTTCGTATATTTTACGCAACCGTTCCCCCTTTTGTTGGCACACCCACATAAAGAGCTCAAGCCATGGCTGCGAAGCAGCCCCGTTAAACACCATCACCCCGGAGTTAAAGTACATGCTCGGTTTCACCTTCACCACCGGTTTGTTGCCGGCGAGTACGGGCTTAAAGGCGTCAATGCTCTTTTGAATCCATTCCACGGCGTCTGGAGACTCTATCACCGCTCCCACCCCGGCATCAGCGGGCATGCCTTCAAAAAAGTCCGGTGCATCCCACCTAATCATGGTATCGGCATCCACCACCGCCACCATCGTATCTGGCCCGTTTTCGTGTATGGCTTCCCACGCGGCCACGTACTTTGCAAACGTAACCGGTGTAAGGTCCTGAAATTCTTTGCTACCGTACTTACGTTCAATGATTTTGAATATCTTGTTATTCTTCTTACACCAATACTTCCACGTATTGATGCTATGAACGGAGTGGTCCAAGTTGCTACGAAATTTGTTTAAATCCATACCGTACGGATCCCGGCCCCTATTAATGCCCTCGTTAATAAGGGGCATGATTACAATTTGTTTCATAGCTTATTGTTTCTTATATTTTCAATATGTGCAATGACTTTTTGAGCCAGAAGATCATGGCCTAACTGACTTAAATGACAGCCTGGTGCCTTGTCTGATGGTTGCCAATTGCCATCGGTCATGCTCAGTTCCGTAGCATCAATGACGTTGTTTTCGTATGCAGGTGCTGGTTCTAGGAACGGGCTATTGTAGTTGTTTTTAATAAAGTACACATCCTTAAATTCGTTATGAAGGAGGTAGGCCTGGAACATGGCATCGTAGGCCTTAAACCGTTCAAATTGATAATCTTCGTTTAAGTGGTTTTCTTCCCACATTTTTAAAAACTCAATATTATGTTTGTCATTCACTCCGGTGTGGCTGTTGGTTTTGGCTCTTATAATAATGCCTCCGTACTCTGGCCTATCCATCCACCGGTACTTGACCTCTACCCCTTCCACGTGCATGCTCCAGAACTCATCGCGTTCGGTGTGAGTGTATTGAATGATGAGTGTATCGGCTGGGGTAATGTTGCCGGATAAGATGTGACCCATCACCGTTCGCCATATCCGGTAATTACTCCCCGAACACGCCCCCTCATGCACGTACTCTTGTCCGAAGTGCTTGGCTACTAAATCCCCGTACGGTGTTACATCAATGGGCTTGTACGTGATTTGATTAACCACCACTAAATCACTAAATGAACATCCTGCAGTTATGAGCTTACTGGCCATATAGAAATTATTTAGACCAGGTGTTTAATATATAAACTATATATTTTCTGCTTTTTTAATAAATTCGGTGACTGTGCTTCCTACTTGTACGTGGCCCTGTACACTTAAATGACACCCCGGACAATCCACCCAATTACCGTCCTGCCAGGACAACCCCTCCACATCTATCACATTATTCTTAAACGGTTCTATTGTTTCTAAGAACCTATGATTGTACACGTTTCTAATAAAGTACACCTTACGAAACCCCTTACCATATAAGTACCACTGAAACCACATATTACGTAGTTTCCATTGAGCTAGGGTCCAGTCCGGGGAGTAGTGCTTGCGGGTATACTCTCTAAGGAAATCATACGTGTCCACACTCTTCTCCCTACTTATGTTCATGTTAAACTTACTGACTTGTTCATCGGTATAGGGCCAGGGGTGGTAGTGGTGCACGTACCCACTAACCCCGTCTGCCTCTTCCGTAAACACCGATCCCTCTTCTCCTTTGTGCTCAGGTACCCAAAACTCCTGTCTCTCCATATCCGTGTACTGCACTATTATGTAATCCCCCTTCCCCACCTCTCCAGACTCTATTACCTTGGTCATCTTACGCCATATCCTCTCATTACCCTTCCCAGACATGGACACATCTATCACCGTGTCTATTCCCAACCCCATCGCCGCTTTATAAGCATAACTATTACCCTCAGTGACTTCAATCTTATCAGCACTGATCTTTACTGATTGTGTAAATGAACACCCACCTATTAATAACTTAGTCATGTTGTACCCACTATGTCATTTATCTCTCGGGCGAGTATTGCCAGGGGCTCGCGCGCCAAATGCCCGCCATCAGGAAATATATCCTTTCTTTTAGCTAATGCATCTCGCCACGTCAATACATCCGTTAGTAACTTGTCCAACACCCCCCACTCATACTCTATCCCCCTCTCCCGTATCACTTTCTGTAATTGTTCTCTTATATGATCATTACCCAAGGAATAACCTATAGGCAACGGCACATCTACCCACCTCTGAAACCAATCCTTTATTACGTGGTGCCTACACTTTATGGGTATACCTAACGTGGGTGTCAGTGACTCTACCAGTATCACCGGTATGTTTAAATAGTTACTAATCCCCTCAACTGTGTTGATTGCGTACTGCAGTAACTGTTTATGCAAGTCTACCAAATATTCAGAGTCTTTTATAGCCCGGTCCACCAGGTCCTTGTACCGCTGGTGATAATAGTCTTGAGCTTCTGTCCAATTGCGTAACTCTCTAAACGGATCTGTCAAGACCCATACTATCACATCAGGATTCAAAAATATTGAGCCAATATTGTATATACGCGGATGTGCTAATCCAAGCGCATGTTCAAGCTGCCTACATGCATCAAAATTAGAAGTACCAGCTACCGAACAATTAACAACCACGTGTCCGTACTTCTCTAATTCAATGTTAAGAGTAGGGTGAGTAAACGTGAGCAATTCATCCGGACATACCGGTCTAGCACTTAAACCAAACGGCACGTAATCCCCACGATACAAGTCCTTAAGTAGCACCGTATCCTGTAGCCTCATATTATGAATGTCCGGGGAGTGAGTTACCCATTTTCTTTCTCCTACCCCGTTACTATCCCCTATTATCAGTATTTTCATTGATAATATATATTATTAACTAATAGGATTTATAGAGGCCTTATATAGAATATTTGAACAAAAAATTTTGCGCAAAAAAAATTTTGAAACTGGGTTCTTAGGATTTTCTAAGAAAGGGCTTATATAGGATTTGGACTTAAAAAATTTGCGAAAAGTTTGGCATGCACGTATACCACACTATTTGCTATCTGATCATATTCAACCAATTTCTGCGCTTAGGTGGTGTATTTAGCTTGCACTGTTATACACCACCATGTATAATGTACCACGTTATTAGCTACGCCATCTTTCTAAGCGCTGCTTCATCCAAGCTATCTCTGATGCAGATGCTCCTGCTGCTACCAACTCATCTACCTTCTGCTTGTAATGAGCAGCATACTGCTCTGCTGTTAAGTGTTTGGTAGACAGTCCGGTTGGTGCCATCTTCACTCCCTCCTCCAGTATGCTCTTCATTAGCTCTACTTCACCATCTTTCAATAAGCTGCTCTTCACCTTCTCTTTCTTCTTAGCGCCTCTACTCACATATGCCTTCTGGAATGCTTCTAATGATCCATACTCAGCTACTTTAGCATCAATGATCTTTTGATTAGACCATTTGACTGTTTTACCGGTTACGTTACATGTTAGTATAATGCTCATAATATTGTTTCCTTATTGTTTATAATGATGGATGCTTTATTGATTAATGGCAACTCTTAAATGGTATTTCTATACCAATCATCTTTCTTTAGCTTATTGAAGTTCTTCACAAAATGATTAATATCATATCCACAATCATTATCACTCATATGATTAATGAATTGATCATATTGTTCTTCCGACAACCACAATAACATTTGAGTGAGTAGATTGTCAACCATCCACTCATTTGTGGATACTTCCTTAAGACATTTGATTGTCTTTATTCTTTTATCAAACTTCTTTGTCCAATGTTGTTTCATTTAAGTAGTATGAGTACTTAAATGATATATGGCAACTGTATTAGCCCTCAGAAGAACCTCTAGAATACTCTGCTAAGTTACCATAAAAATCGCCTATGTACGCTTCATATTTTGAGACGTTTAATTGATTCTTATTGCGTACTTGTCTGTATAGCTTTTNAAAGTTTGGATCATTTGACAGGGCCTCAATTGCTTTAAAGATGTCATTGATCTTACTTGCATAGGCCTGTACAGAGGCGCCAGCAGCTGGAGCAGGTGCTGGTGCACGTGCTGGAGCTTCACCCATAGCAGGTGTAATATTCATGGTTTCAAGTAACTGAACAAGTTTGTTAAAGCTTTTATCACGCATAATGTAATACTTATTCAATCCCGTTACATTTTCTATCAGTTCTTTCCAGTTAATTTGAGCTGGATGTGTTCCATGAGCTCTCTCAATATCAGCTCATAGCTCTGCTTGTGACCTGTAACATACGCTTGTCTGGCTTGAATGAGTAACACTTGCTGTTCAATTGTATTCACAAGTGTAACAGGTACATTGTGGTTGGTAATGCTTGATAGCTGGTCATGAAGGTGCATCAAGCTTTCGTCAAATCTATTGATCATATTAGTAATGGTCTTTATGTCTTACATCATTTACATCATCTGAAGTGCAATCATATGTGGATGTATTTTCATATGATATGGTTACAGGATTACCTTCTTCAATACTGGTAATGTGATTGACTTGCTGAATGACAGCATCAATCAAGCCATCAGCTTCTATGATTTCATTAGCCAGGTCATATGACTCAGCTGTGCAATATACTGTATCACTTGCTGTAAAGATAATGTAAGTTTGTTTTAAGTCTCTCATTTTCATAATACAAGTATGGTAACTTAATTGATTAAGTGCAACTGTTATTATCCAGCTATACTCATTATTACTTCATACATATTAAAGAACTTTACTATATAAGAACTATTTTCATTACTCATTTCATAACCATACAACTTCTTCTTAAATTTAATCTCTTCTTCATTCCATTTACATTTCACTTCTTTTCCAATCAGTTTGATCATTTTATCATTCTTACTCATCCATTTATGTAAGTTCTCCAACTTGAAAACACCTCTATAGT
>TBL_comb48_EPIDRAFT_1001157_pt1 | contig 19832 bp, 23 predicted proteins | sample TroBogEpilimnion_37_FD_10681 | JGI IMG/M metagenome (IMG submission 10681)
TTAAAAATGAGTATTGCTCAAAAGAAAAGGTTTAATAAAAATGATTAAATGGCTTAAAAACTTGTTTTTCCCTCGAAAATCCATGACTGCGGAAGAATTAGCAAAATCATGGGCAGAATTTAGCAATGAACAACCTATTCAGCTTACCGATTTGTCTAAACCTTTAAAAAACCAACCCAAACTGCAAAAAGCAACTACAAGGAGCAAAACCATGCCATTAGTGAAATCAGCCAAACCAGCAGCATTTAAAAAGAATATTGCCACTTCTGTTAAGGAAGGCAAACCTGTCAAACAGGCAGTCGCGATTGCTAACTCAGAAGCTAGAGAAGCTAAGAAACCATCTAAAACAACTAAACCAAAGAGAAAATAATGGACATTAAAGCAATCAAAGTAGATTTCAGCCATACAACTGCTGAATTAGAGCTAATCCTTGCTGGTCTAAGAAAGCTCCCTATGGAGTTGGTTCAGAAACTGCATGATGAGATTATCCTAAAAGCTAATGCACAAGTAGCAGCTCAAGTAGCTCAACCAGAAGTAGGACCAGAGGCTGCACCTGTAGATGCAGAACTAAATGTCCAATAATCCAAATACCTATCTTCCTTATCCAGTACCTCAATCCATAGAGGAAGTCCAAGCCGATATGAGTCAACTCATGTATCAGCCAGGAGTCCCACAAGAACTGCAAGACCAGTATACAAACCTCATTAATAGTCCTACTACTCAAGCTGATATAGACCAAGCAGAGGCTAATTCTGACAGTATGGCTAATGAGTGATAGCATTAAACTATCGAAAAACTATTTTTGATAGAAAAAGGCTAAGATAATCATGACCTTAGAAAAACATACAGAAGAATCAAAGGCTAAGATAGCTGAAGGCATGAAGGGCAACCAAAATGCTAAGAAGAAACCTTTCACAGAGCAGATGAAAAGATTCATCATGGCTAATCCTCAGAAGATGGAAAAGATCATCGAGGGATTGTTTAAGGAAGCAGAAGAAGGCAGCATCCCTGCATTGAATATGATTATGGATAGGGTAGAAGGAAAGCCTATTCAATCAACTGAGATAAGCGGTCCTGAGGGTGCAGAGCTAGTAAAGGGCATTGGATTCATGTTTGTAGATGGCAATGTCAAGCCAGAGTGATACAACAGGCTTTATTTGGCCTCAGTTCCCTAAGAAGCTAAAGTGCTTAGTTGAGCCAGAGCATAGTCGGTATAGAGTGCTTTATGGTGGAAGAGGAGGCGGTAAATCTCACTCGGTAGCCAGGATGCTTCTCTGCAAGGGAGTATTAAAGACAATCAGAGTCTTATGCGCCAGGGAGTTCCAGACTTCTATTAAAGATTCAGTCCATAAGCTCCTAGTAGACCAAATCTATGACATGAAGCTAGAAGCCCATTATGAGATAACCCAAAGCACTATTAGGGGTAAGAATGGGACAGAGTTCATCTTTGCTGGTATCAAGAACAACATCAATGGTCTAAAAAGTATCGAGGGAATAGATTACTGTTGGTGCGAGGAGGCAAACAATATCTCCAAGCTATCTTGGGATATTCTCATTCCTACCATTCGCAAAGAAAACTCAGAGATATGGATTACCTTCAATCCAGAATTGCCTACTGATGAAACCTATAAGCGGTTCATCTTGAATCCTCCTGATAATGCTGTAGTGCAAAAGGTGAACTGGAATGACAATCCTTGGTTCCCTGCTGTTCTAGACCTTGAAAGGCAGTCCTTAATGAATAGGGACTTTGAGGCTTATCAGAATGTCTGGGAAGGCTTTACAAGGTCAACCATTGATGGAGCTGTATTCGCTAGAGAAATGCAAAGGGCAGAGGCAGACAACAGAATCTGTAATGTCCCCTATGACCCAGTTAAGCCAGTTTTGGCTGTATTTGATATTGGGTGGGCAGATGCAACAGCTATTTGGTTTGTACAGTTTATAGGCATGGAAACTAGGCTTATTCGGTACTATGAAACCACTCAAACTACTATCAGCGAGATATTGGCTAAGATGCAAACCTTTGGCTATGTCTATGAAACCTTGTATTTACCTCATGATGCTCAGAACAGAACTATACAATCTAATGGTAGAAGCCTTGAGGAGATAGTCAGAGCCTCTGGATACAATGTCCGAATCATTGAAAGGACTCCTATTGCAGACTCTATTAATGCTGCCAGGACAATCTTTAACTCATGCTATTTTGATAAGACCAATACTGTTGCAGGATTAGACTGCTTGCGACATTATCGGTATGATGTAGACCCAGATACTAAGCAATTTAGTCAAAAACCAGTTCATGACAATTATTCGCATGGAGCTGATGCTTTTAGGTATATTGGGCTTATGATTCAAGAAAAGAAAATAGTCAAAAGAAAACCAGTCGATTACAATATTTCAAGCTGGATGGGCTAATAAAGGAACTAATATGGCAGTCTATGACTCAGGCAATGGTGGTGTTTACTCTACCGAATATGGCGATGACTATGAATCAGGAGTAATCGAGGAAGCTAAAGAGTTTTTGCGCTTTTGCTCTGATAATGATTCAAATAACCGAGTTGAAGCCTTAGATGACCTTAAATTTGCGGGTGGTGACCAATGGCCTGTAGAGATTCAGAACTCTAGGCTACTTGAATCTAGACCTTATCTGACCATCAACAAGATTGATGCTTATTGCCGACAGATTACTAACCAACAAAGACAGCAAAGACCTAGGATGAAGGCTCATGGTATGAATACCGAGTCCGATGAAAAGGTAGCAGAAGTCATTACTGGCATCCTAAGACATATTGAAAACCAATCAGATGCAGACTCAGCCTATGACAATGCCTTTGATTTTGCAGTTCGCATGGGATGGGGATATTGGAGAGTAGTTCATGATTATCCAAGTCCTGATTCTATGGACCAAGAAATCTATATTAAGCGCATTGAAAACCCATTTATGGTCTATTTTGACCCTAATTCGACTCAACCTGATGGCTCTGATGCCGAAAAATGCTTGATTACTGAAGTCATTAGCAAAGAAGTATTTCGCAAGATGTATCCTGGTGCTGATGATGGAGCAGGGTTTACCCCAAGAGGTACAGGAGATTCCCAGTCAGAATGGATTACTAAAGAAGATATTCGAGTAGCAGAGTTCTTTTATACAGAACATACTCGGATGAAACTATTGCTTTTATCTGATGGCACTACTTGCTATGAAGATGAAAAGCCTAAAGAAACTGTCATGCAAGATGCTGGCATTTATGTAGTTTCTAAGCGAGAAACCATTAAAAAGCAGATTAAATGGTGCAAATTGACAGGAATGGAAGTTCTTGAGCAAAAGGATTGGGTCGGTAAATACATTCCAGTTATTCCTGCTTATGGTCAACAGCTTATTGTTGATAGCAAAAAGAAAAAGTTTGGCCTTACTCGAATGGCTAAAGACCCACAAAGAATGTACAACTTCTGGTCTACTGCTCTTACTGAATCAGTTGCTCTTGCTCCTAAAGCTAAGTTTTTGCTTGCTGAAGGTCAAGATGAAGGTCATGAAATGGAGTGGAATACTGCCAATATTAAGTCTATGCCTGTATTGCGCTATAAGCAAAAAGACTCAGAAGGAATGATGGCTCCTGTTCCTACAAGGATTCAACCTGAACCTCCTCCTACTGGTATGGTTACTGCATTGCAAGGCTTAAACAGCGATTTAATGGCTGTAGTGGGCATTTATGACCCTTCTATGCTTCCTCAAGGCAATCAGTCTGGCAAAGCCATTAATGGTCAACAACAACAGACCGATATGACTAACTTTCACTACTATGACAACCTGACTAGATCAATTCGTCAATGTGGTCGCATTTGTTTAGATTTGATTCCTCATATCTATGACAAAGAGCGAGTAATGAGAATTATTGGAGCTGATGGTAAAGGTGAGCTAATTACTATTAACCAAAAAGCCCAAGATGAACAAGGTGTAGAAAAAGTTTTAAATGATGTAACTGTAGGTCAATATGACATTGTGATGGAAACTGGTCCAGGCTATGCTTCTAAGCGACAAGAAGCAGTAGATTCTATGATGACTCTATTGACTGCTGACCCAGGCTTAATGCAACAAGCTGGTGACTTAATCTTTAGAAATATGGACTTCCCTGGTGCTGAAATTGTGGCTGACCGATTGGCTGCTGCTAACCCATTGGCTCAAATTGATGAAAAAACTGATATTCCACCTCAAGTCCAGATGCAACTCAAGCAGTCACAGATGACTATTCAGCAGTTGCAACAACAAATTGAGCAGATGACTCTAGATATGAAGTATGGCGCTAGTGTCAAACAGCAACAAGAAGAAGCTGAAACACAGCGCAAACAGATGGAATTGGATGTTCGCAGAGAAGATACTAAGATGCGTACTGATACTCAGGCGCATGATACAGTCATCAAGACTCAGACTCAGCTTGAAGTTGAGCAGATGAAGGCGCAATTAGCCTTAATCATGGCTCAATTAGACTTGAGAACAGAGCGAGCAGCTATGGAAGAAGCAGTAGAGCGTGGTATTTAACTAATCGGAGGGCTTATGCCAACAATTACAGGTGACAATGCGTTAGAGTGGAAAATGAAAGAAATGGCTCGCAGAGCTGGTAAAAAGTATGAGCCAGAGTCTACAAACCCTTTTCAAGGAATGGACAAAAAAGCTTTAAAAGAACAAAAGTTATTTATTAAATCTGCTTTAAAAGAAACTAAAAAATCTGAAAAAGCAGAATAAATAGACAATAATTAAATTTAGTAGTATTTTTAACTTAAATTGGAGCTTGAGAAATCATGGCCGATGTAAAAGAAGCAAGTAGTGTAGTAACAAGTGAAAATGCAACAACCTTTTATGCAGAAAGATTAGGTTTAGCTGATTCGGTAGAGCCAACTGAGGCTGAGTCTGTAAAGAAAGACCCAGAGCCAGAGCAAACTGAGCAGAGTGAACCAGAAGCTAAGGAAGAAGCTAAGGAAACAGAGAAATCTGAGAAGTCGAAAGAAAAGCTTAATAAGCGATTTGATAAGGTTAGTAAGCGAGCTCAGGAAGCTGAAGCTGCTGCTGCTGAACTTAGAGAAAAGCTAAAGGGATATGAAGCACAGGGAACTCAACCACAGACTGAAGCAAAAGTGTCTGTTGAAGGGAAACCTCAAGCAAGCCAGTTTAATGATGCCTTTGAATATGCAGAGGCTTTAGCAGAGTGGAGTGCCGAAAATGCTTTAAAGCAAAGGGATGCAGAGGTAGCTAATCAAAAAGCTCAAGAAGAAAGAGCCAAAGCTAATGAAGCTTGGAACAAGAAACTTGAAAAAGCAAAGGAAGCAATTCCTGATTTTGATAGGATGGTTAAGTCTAGTAATGTCATTGTTTCTGATGAAATTCGAGATTCCATCTTAGAAAGTGATGTAGGGCCACAAATCCTATATCTATTAGCAACTGATGAAGAATTTGCTGATAAGTTGACAAAAATGCCAACTATCAAAGCCCTTAGAGAATTAGGCAAACTGGAGGCTAAGTTTGAAGCTGAGGATAAACCCAAAGCTAAAAGCGATAAGAAAGAAGCTGTTTCAAGAAGTACAGCACCTAGCCCTATTAGGCCTTTGACTGGTGGTAAAGCTGGTGCAGATGTATTAATGGACTCCAATGGTGAGTTTCATGGTACTTATGCACAATGGAAAGCTGCCAGGCAGTCTGGTAAGGTTAGATAAACCTAATTTTTTTGGAGATTTAAAATGTCAAATACCTTACTTACAATCAGTAAGATTACCAATGAGGCCTTAATGGTCCTCGAAAACGAATTAACATTTACATCTGAAGTAGACCGCAACTATGATGACCAGTTCGCTGTAGTTGGTGCAAAGATTGGCGCAACAGTGAATGTACGCAGACCAGGTCGTTTTATTGGTACTACAGGCCCTGCATTGAATGTGGAAGATTTGAACGAAACTAGCGTTCCTGTTACCCTTTCAACTCAGTACCATGTGGATACACAATTCACAACTCAAGATTTAGCTCTGTCTTTGGATATGTTCTCTGACCGCATCCTCAAGCCAGCCGTTGCAGCTATTGCCAACAAAATCGACTTTGATGGTACAACTACAGCAGCTTTGAACACAGCTAACATCGTAGGTTCTGCTGGTACTCCTCCTACATCACTCTTGACCTACTTGAATGCCCAAGCTTACTTGGATTCTGAAGGTGCTCCTCGTGATGGTCGTAGAAGCTGTATCGTTGAGCCATTTACATCAGCATCTATTGTTGATAGCTTGAAGGGCTTGTTTAATCCTACTGCTGAAATCTCTAGCCAATACACCAAAGGTTTAATGGGTCGTGATTCAGGCGGTATGAACTGGAAGCTTGACCAAAACATCGTGTCACAAACTTTCGGTAACTTCTCAACAAACACAGTAACTGCTTCTGTAAATACATCTACAACAGGCGGTATTTTGACTTCAGGTTGGGCTTCTAGCTCTACAATCACTTTGACTGCTGCTAACACAGGCACAATCAATTTGAATGCAGGTGACACCTTCACAATCGCTGGTGTTTATGCTGTTAACCCACAAAATCGTCAAGCTTACGGCACAAACAAACTGCGTTCATTCGTAGTTAAGTCTGCTGTTTCTGTAGCTTCAGGTTCTTCTGTTTCTGTAACTGTTTCTCCTGCGATTATTTCTGCTGGTCAGTTCCAGAATGTGAGCATCCCAACTGCAGGCGCATCTGCTGTAACATTCTTTGCATCACAATACAATGCTAGTGGCAACGGACTCGTTTCCCCACAAAACATCGTTATGCATCGCAATGCTTACACTATGGCTATGGCTGACCTTGAGTTGCCTGAAGGTGTTCATTTCGCTGGTCGTGCATCAGACAAGGAAATTGGTCTGTCAATGCGTGTAGTTCGTCAATACACGATTAACAATGACTCTATTCCTACTCGTGTTGATGTGCTATACGGATGGGCTCCTCTNTACCCAGAACTCGCTTGCCGAGTTGCAGCTTAATTTAACGGATAAGAAAGGAAACTATTATGTCTAATCCAGGCCCAGCAGTCACCACTTCAGCTCACCCATCAAATGTGAGCACAAATCAGGCTTTACGCTTGATTGGTGTGGCTTACAACATCAATGCAAACGCTATTGCTTCAATTCCTGTTCAAGTTATCAATAGTGCAGGCTTTTTGTTGCAAAACTTGCTAGTAACAGACCTCAATGCAGGCACAGGAGTTTCAGTAACTCCTACAGGCTTGGCTTTGGGTGTTGCTACAACAGCAGGCGGTTCAAGCTTGTATGGCGCAATTACAGCAGCTAACTTAAGCACTCCACAAGGTGTTTCTTTGGTTGCTCCAACTGCATCTACAACTGCATTGACAAACCAAACCCTTTATGTGAATGTGACAGCACCACTTAGCACTCCTGTAGTTGGCGCAACATTTGATGTTTACATTTATGGTTACGACTTTAGCAATTCAAACTAATAGTCTAGTGATGTAAAGGAAAAAGCCATGCCCAAAAAGTGTGGCTTTTTTTCTATATTAAAATATAATGAATTGACCTTTTTCTAAGGAAAACAGTAATGTATAACTCCCCATTTACTCCCTTTGGCCCGACTTATTTAGTTGGTGTTTCTGCGGTTCAAGTTAAAACATCAAATAATGGTTACCCAACAAGCTATAGAATTGTTAATTTAACTTCTAGCTTAATTCGTGTTGCTTATCAGCCTCAAGAACCTAATGATGCAACTGTAACTCCTGTAGTTACTGCGCCTTCTGCTGGTGTTCCTTCTGCTAATACTTTTGCTATTCCTGCCAATGGTGTTGCTGTTATTGGTGGCATTCCTCCTAATGCTTGGTTTATTGCAAGCGCAGCATCTGTTGAAATTACTCCAGGCGAAGGAATTTCCTAATGGCTAATACAAATCAAGTAGCAAGCACAAGCACTCAAAACATTGTTCCTGTTCAAGCAGCATTTAATACTGCTGGAGCTTGTTTGGGATTGGTTGGCCCTGGAGGCGCTTATTTTTCACCTCCTTTAACAGGAGACACAATCAATCCTTCAGTATTTCAAATGGGCGGTAATTTAATTGCAACAAGCAATACTTTGCCAACAATTGCTTCAGGATTTGGAACAAACCCAACAATTACAGCAGCAAATACTTTAGTTTTTAAAGTTGTTGTTGGAACTGGTGGAGCTGCAAACGGAACTATTACACTTCCAACAGCAATAAATGGATGGCTTGGTTTTGCTGCTGATGTTACAAATGGAAGCGGTATATTTTTGCAATTAACTGCAAGCACAACAACTTCAGTAACATTTATTAGCTATTCAGTAACTACTGGAAGTGCAGTTAATATGTCTGCTGGCGATGTTGTTTTAGTTAATTGTTTTGCCTATTAAGGAATTGCTATGACTGCTCCAGCATCTACTGTTGACCAAAATATATTGCCTGTTCAGGCTTTATTTGATGTTCAAGGCAACTTTCAGACTTTTATTGGTCAAGGAAAACAATTTAGCACAGGCGGTGGGTCATCATTAACTATTGCTGATGTCACTACTAATTCTACTTTTTACCCTGTTTTCTCAGCAGTATCGTCAGGGACAGTAACTGTATTAGATGTTACCTCTACAAAACTGTCATTTAATCCTTCATCAGGGGCTTTTTCTGCTACTAGCTTTGTAGGCTCTTTAACAGGCAATGCTTCAGGTTTGTCAGGTGGAACGACAGGTGCTTTGCCTTATCAAAGTGGCGCAAATACTACGAGCTTTTTAAGCGCAGGCACAAACGGCTATGTCTTAACAATGGCAGGCGGTTTGCCTACTTGGGCAGCAGCCTCTGGTAGCGGATTGACAATTACCGATGACACTACAACGAATGCTACTCGTTATTTGACCTTTACAAGCGCCACAAGCGGTTCAATTACAGGTGAGAATACTAGCTCTACCAAACTGCAATTTAACCCTTTTACAGGCGCTTTTACATCAACTAGCTTGACTCCTACAAATGCTGTAGGAATCGCTTATGGTGGTACTAATGCAACTGCGACCCCTACTGCTGGCGCTATTGCCTACGGAACAGGCACAGCTTATGCGTTCACAAGCGCAGGGACAACAGGTCAAGTATTAACTTCAAATGGTGCAGGCGCTCCTACATGGTCTAGCGCAGCATCAGGAACAGTAACTTCTGTTGGCGGTACAGGAACAGTTAACGGCATTACATTAACTGGCACAGTAACTACTTCAGGAAGCTTGACTTTAGGTGGCACTTTAAGCGGTGTAAGCTTAACAACTCAAGTAAGCGGTGTTTTGCCTGTAGCTAATGGCGGTACAAACGCTTCTACAGCAGGTATTACTGCATTTAACAACATTACAGGTTATACAGCTTCAGGCGCTACAGGGACAACTAGCACAAATTTAGTGTTTTCTACTAGCCCAACAATTACAACCGCAACTGTTACTGGTGTTAAAGAAACATCGTCAGCGATTGGAGCATCAAATATTGACCTTACTTTAGGTAACTATTTCACCAAGACAATCTCAGGCACTACGACTTTTACTATCAGCAATGCAGCATCAAGCGGAACAGTAAACAGCTTTATCCTACAACTGACTAATGGTGGCTCTGCCACAGTTAACTGGTTCTCAGGAGTTAAATGGGCTGGAGGTACTGCTCCTACATTGACAGCTTCAGGATATGACGATATTGGATTTTTTAGTATTGATGGTGGCACTACATGGCAAGGTTTTGTTCTAGGTTTGAAAATGTCGTAAAATATAGACATGAAACATAATCACAAAAACGAAATTGGAAATAGATACGGCAGGCTTGTAGTAATTGAAGTTTGCCAAGAACGCCATTATGGAAAAAATCTTGTATGGCTATGTAAATGCGATTGCGGAAAAGAGCATAAAGCAGTAGGTCTTTATTTACGAAAAGGCACTACTAAATCATGCGGTTGTTTACGTAATGAACTTTCTGCAAAAAGAATGACGAAACATGGAAAAGTTGGCACAAAAGTGTATGATGTTTGGCACGCTATGATGCAACGATGTTATAGAGAAACCCATGAGTATTACCATAGATATGGTGGCAGAGGTATCAAAGTATGCGACCAATGGCATGATTTTCAAAATTTTTATAATGATATGGGTGACCCAAAACAAGGTTTAAGTCTCGAACGAGTTGATAATAACGGCAACTATAGTTTAGAAAACTGTAAATGGGCTACCAACAAAGAACAAGGCAAAAACAAAAGCACTAATCGTTGGATTGAATTTAATGGTGAACGCTTAAATTCTTCCACATGGTCTGAAAAATTAGGCATTACACAACAATGTTTATATAAAAGACTTAAAAAATTTGACATTGAAAAGGCTCTTACCATGCCCTATGGTCGTTGGAATAAGGAATTAAATAATGCCAGTTCGTGACCTATTAAGTGCTGCTTCTACACAAGGGGCTAGTCCTGCTGACCCTTACTTCTATGATGTTAGTCTATTGCTCAATGGCGATGGTACTAATGGCGCACAGAACAATACCTTCCTAGATAGCTCTACCAATAACTTTACTATTACTCGTAACGGCAATACTACACAAGGCTCATTTAGCCCTTATGGTAGTTTGTGGAGTAATTATTTTAATGGCGGAAGTGGTTTAACAACATCATCTAGCGCATCTGCTTTTGGTACAGGCGATTTTACATTTGAGTGCTGGTTAAACTTTAGTTCAATCCCATCAAGCGGAAATAACTACGAAATTTTTGTTTCTGGTACATCTAATGGCGCAGAAATTCTATACCGAGGTGGATACAATCAAATTGAAATTGCGCAATCTGGAGTTGGAACAAAATTAGCTTATGTTTGGACACCAACAGTAGGAACTTGGTATCATTTTGCCGTTGTTAGGTCTAGCGGTACAGGATACATATTTATTAATGGTGTTCAAGGTTCTACAGGTTCGTTATCGGGTGTAAATTTTGTAACTGGTTCAACTGGTATTGGTTTTTACAATCCATCACCACAATCATATTTTAATGGTTATATAAGCAATCTTAGGTCTGTTATTGGAACTGCTGTTTATACCAGCAACTTTACTCCAAGCACAACACCCCTAGCCGCTATAACTAATACTGCGCTATTAACTTGTCAGTCTAATAGATTTGTTGATAATAGCTCTAATAACTATACTGTTTCAACTTATAGCTCACCATCAGTCCAACGCTTCTCACCATTTAACCCAACAGCACCATACTCTACTAGCGTAATCGGTGGAAGTGGGTATTTTGATGGTAGTAGTTGGCTAACTACACCAAGCAGTTCTAATGTGTCTTTTGGTTCTGGTGATTGGACTGTAGATTTTTGGGTTTATGCTGCATCTTTTAGCACTTCAAGCCCAGAACAAGGAACAGTTTGGGATAATAGATATGGTGGTTCAACAGGAATTTCTATAAATGTGTTTTCTGGTGGATATGTATCACCAGGTCAATTATCAATTAATACAAATAGTGTGGCTGCTGCTGCTGCTGGTGGTAATTTAATTGCTGGCGCATGGAATTTTGTTAGAGTAGTTAGGTCAAGCGGAACAATATATGCTTACACAAACGGAACATTAGCATTTACATACTCCGATGGAAGAACCTATGGCTCACCAACAATTATTACCAATGGTTCTGATTGGACAGGTGCAAGAACATTTACAGGATATGTTTCTGATTTAAGACAAATCGCTGGAACTGCTTTATCAGGCTCAACAATTCCTACAGCACCACTAACTGCTGTAAGCGGAACACAATTATTACTTTCTTACACCAACGCTGGCATCCCTGACCTTGCTATGCAAAATAACCTACAAACAGTAGCTAATGCACAAGTAAGCACAAGTGTTAAGAAGTATGGGACAGGAAGTTTAAAATTTAATGGTAGTACTGATTGGCTATCTACAGCATCAAATCAATCAGCACAATTTAATGCTGGTAACTTTACTATTGAATGTTGGATGTATCCTACTTCATTAAGCGGTGCAAATGTATTTCATTGTTATGGTTATCAAACCACTTCAACAAGGTCAACCCTTGCTTATTTAAATGGCGGTAATTTAAGGTTTGCTTATTCACCTGATGGCTCTACAAGTACAGATTCAAGTCTTGGAGCGCATGGAATGTCAACTGGAAATTGGTATTATGTGGCAATCGTTAGAAATGGGGCAACAGTTACAGCTTATGTAAACGGAACTGCATTATCTTCTCCAATTACTATATCAACCACTTCTGTATATAACTCTGCACAACCGCTTGTAATTGGTTCTGATACAACTGGTGATAATTTTGCTGGATATATTGATGATTACCGCATCACCAAAGGATATGCTCGTTATACGACCAACTTCACACCACCAACCTCTGCGTTGCCCACCTATTAAATCGGAGAAATAAATGTTAATCGCAATCATTAATGGACAAACAGTAGAACAAGTTGGTGATTACCAAGTTCTGTTTCCTAATACTTCTTTCCCATCTTCAGGGCCTACTGACGAATGGATGACTGCTAATTCTTGTATGTATGTAAATACCTATTTGCCGTATGACCCTACTACTCAAATCTTAACTACAGTAGCACCTTATATCCTTGTAGCTGACCCAGAAAAGCCTTTAGACTGGGTTTATACAGTCCAAGTGCAAGATATGACACCAGAGCAGTTAGCGGCTTATCAGGCTTCTATAGCGGCTCAGATTGGCTCTCAAGCTCAACAATTACTATCTGCAACTGACTGGACAACGATTCCTAGTGTTGCTGACCCCGCACAATCTAACCCTTATTTGACTAATCAAACTGAATTTATTTCTTGGAGAAGTCAGGTAAGAGCTATTGCAGTTACCCCTACTTATACATCGGTAATTCCTCCGCAACCAACGGACACTTGGTCTAATCAAACAGCATCAGCAACTATTAATACTGGCACAGCTTCAGCTACAGTAACTATCTAATGATTAATTACAAAATACTAGACATTATTGCTGATGGCGAAACTGTTTTAGGAGTTCGCTGTTTGGTTTCCGTTTCTGAAGGCGAATTTAATGTAGAGTCAGAAACAGAGCATTTCTTTAAAAAAGGGACAGTAAATATACCCTACGCAGACATTAAAGAATACAATTTGATTGATTGGGCTCAAAGCGAAATTGATGAAAATCATCCCTTACGGATAAATTTACAAAATCAATTAAATGCTTTAAAAAACCCTATAAATAATAAACTGCCTTGGTTGGCTAATACATTTACACCAGGAACTTAATTATGGCATCCACTATTAACGCATCATCAGCAGGTATTGTAGAAACCGCAGACAATAGTGGTGTTTTACAGCTTCAGACTAACGGAGTGCAAGCTCTTAATGTTGACACAAGTCAAAATGTGACAATTCCTAATAATTTAACTGTAAATGGCACTTTTTCAGGCAATTTAGGTTCTATTTCTGTTTCGGGAAATATTATCTCAACAGGTGGCTATGTTGAATGCACTAATGGCGGTTCATATTCTGCTTTGCAAAATAATTCCGTAACTGTCGGAAATGCTCAAACAGGCATGAACTTTAGTGGTGGACAGTTAAACTGGCAAATTAATAACACTACTGTAGCTTCTTTACAATCTACTGGTATTTTTTATGCTACAGGATTAAACCTTACATCAACAATTAGATGGAATGGTTACACTATTCCTGCTCCAACAGGCTCAACATCAACATTTTTAAGAAATGATGGCACTTGGGCAACTCCTGCTGGCGGTGGCGGTGGAGCATCTTTAACAGCAGACCAAACTTTTACTGGTTTAAATACTTTTTCACAAGACCTTGTTTGCACTTCTAGCGGTGGATATTCCGCTTTGCAACCAAATTCTGTAACTGTTGGCAATAATCAATCAGGAATGAATTATTCTGGCAGTCAGTTAAATTGGCAGATTAATAACACAACTTATGCTTCTTTAAATACTAGCGGAACTTTAACTGCTACAACTGGAAACTTTACAACTGGTATTGTTGGTGAAACAAGCGGAAGCACAGCCCCTGCTGGATATGTAGGTGAAATTATTTCTTCTGTAGTAACAACCCCAGTTTCTGCTACTCCTGGTGTAACAACTGTAGTTACATCAATAACTTTAACTCCTGGTGATTGGTTAATTACTGCAACTGGTAATGGTTATGAATCAGGTGGAGCTGGATTTTCAGGATTTATCGTTGGTGTAAATACAAGCACTTCTATTGGTTCAAGTATTGGACTTTTTGAAGGAACAACAATTACTGCCATTTCTCAGCCTGTTATACAAAACTATAATGTTATAACCAATACAACAATATACTTGTTAACTCAAACATCAGGCGGTTCAGGAACACAAACAACTTCAGGCTCAATTTACGCAAGAAGAATGCGCTAAGGAAACAAAATGACTATTCCATTAGATATTATTAGCCGTTCCTTAAAGGATATTGGCGCATTAGAAGCAGGTGAAAGCCCAAGCCCTGATGCGGTTCAAGATGCTTTTGAGATGCTCAATGACCTTGTAGACCAATGGTCTAACGAAGATATGATGGTTTACAATACCACAGAAATTATATTTCCGCTAATTCCTGGTCAAGTGCAATATACAATTGGCCCTAACCCATCAACTCAAAACTTTATTGGCGCTACATTTACAGGCTCAATTACAGGTAATGTTTTGACAGTTACAGGCATTAGTAGTGGTGCAGTAGCACAAGGGCAAACCCTTAGTGGCACAGGAATTACTAAAGGCACAAAGATTGTTGAATTTTTGACAGGCGCTGGCGGTAATGTCAATGAAGTCGGAACTTATAAGCTCAATGTAACTTATGCAGCCCCTGTTTCATCTCAGTTATTAACAGCTTACTATCAAAAGCCACTGGTTATTGACCAAGCTTATGTTCGTATTAATACCAATTCAAATGGTCAGCCTATTGTTAATGGCGGTCTAGACTATCAAGTAGCAGTTTTAGCATTAGAAAACTACAATCAGATTGGTCTAAAAACTCTAAATGGCCCTTGGCCTAAAGCTATTTATTACAACCCTAATGCTGAATCAGGCAATCTGTTTGTATGGCCTAACCCTTCTCAGGGTGAAATGCATATGTTTTCAACTACGCTTTTTAGCAATTATGAAACTGTCTATGATGACATCGTATTGCCTAAAGGCTATGCAATGGCTTTAAGATGGAATCTTGCAGAACGATTGATGCCGATGTATGGAAAAGCTTCTGCAACGCAAATATCTATGATTAATGCGTATGCAGCACAATCTAAGTCGACTATCAAGCGCAATAATATGCAACCTATTGCTGCTGCAAGTTACCCTGATTCTATGTTGGTGGGTAGAGCGAAGGACGCAGGTTGGATTTTGTCAGGAGGGTTCTTTAGGTAAGAACCATGATACTGAGTGGTGGTATAATAACTCCATGAAAACACATTACACCTACTCTCATAATAAGCCAGATGGCACTCCTTTTTATATTGGAAAAGGTAGTGGAAATCGTGCATATACAAAAAGAAAAAATCCTTATTGGAAAAATATTGTAGCTAAATATGATTATGAAGTTCAAATACTTGCTCATTGGAAAACTCACGAAGAAGCTATAGACCATGAGATGTTAATTATTGCTTGTATGAAAGATATGGGAATTGAGCTTGCAAATATGACAGAAGGTGGAGAGGGTTGCATTGGGTTCTCTCATCCTCATACAGAAGAACATAAAGCCAAAATGAAAGGTAATTCTTATGGAGCATCTGCTTGGGGATTAACATTTAAAGGCAAAAAACATTCTGCTGAATCTAAAGAAAAAATGTCTTATGTTCGTATTGGCAACAAAAATAAAGCTGGAACAACCCTTTCTGAAGAATCTAAAGCTAAAATTAGTAAAGCCATGAAAGGCAAAATTGTATTGGCTAAAAGAGTTCTAACTGCCAAGCAAGTATTAGAAATTAAATCAAGAATTGGATATAGGAATATTGCCATGCTTGCTAAAGAATATAAAGTTGGCGAATCCACTATTCGTAGGATTCGTGATGGCGAAGCTTATAAGGATGTTCAATAATGGCAGATTTTGGATTCGTTGGCGCATCGTATGAAGCCCCTTCCATCTATCAGGATGCCCAAGAGTGTATAAATTGGTTTCCTGAAGTTGACCCTACAAAAGCGCCAGGCTCTAGGGGTGTAGTTGCTTTATATCCGACACCAGGTCTTACAACAGTCGCTGCCTTATCTGCTCAAGCAGAAGTTCGTGGAATGCGAACCCTGTCAGGTGGTCAATACATGGTCGCTGTTTGCGGTGGCTATGTTTACTTATTAAATTACACCTTTACCCCTACCATTATTGGTCAGTTAAATACAACATCAGGCAGAGTAGGCATTTCTGATAACGGCTTAAATGTTTATATCGTAGATGGTTCTTATCGCTATACATGGCGCATTTCTAACCCTTCTACAGCGACATTTCAAGGCACAATTTCAGGAACAACGCTAACTGTTACTAACTTTACTTCAGGAACTCTTGCGGTAAACCAAGCGTTGTTTGGTGTAAATATTCAACCTGGCACAGTTATTGTTTCAGGTTCAGGCACTACATGGACTCTAAATCAAACAAATACTGTTGCTACTGCTGAAAACATGAGTACGGCAGATGTAGCTGGTTACATTACAGGCGCTATATCAGGGACAACCCTAACAGTTTCTGCAATTAACCCTGGCGCTACTATTTACCCAGGTCAAACTGTTGTAGGTTCTGGTGTAACGGCAAACACGATTATTACGGCTTTAGGCTCAGGTTCTGTATTAAGCGCAGCAATCTCTACCGCAGGCACAAATTACGCTGTAAACGACAATATAACTGTTTTAGGCGGTGTTTACGGAAATAGCCCTGCTACCTTCACAGTAACTTCAATAGGCGGTTCTGGTGCGGTTACAGGGCTTACGCAGACCTATTCAGGGCAATATACTTCTTTCCCTTTAAACCCAGCTTCTACATCTACTAGCGGTTCAGGTTCAGGGTTAACCCTTACTTTGACTACAGGAACAGGAACAGGGCAAACAGGCAACTATGTTGTTAACAATTCACAAACTGTTGGCTCTGAAACAATGTATATCCTTAATTGGAGCGTTTTGCCTTCAAACGATGGCGCTTTTCAAGGTGGCACAATCGTTGATATTGTCGATAACTATTTTGTTTATAACGACCCTAACACTCAAAAATGGGCAGCTTCTAATCTTTTAAGCCCTATTACTTATGGCTTGTCTTATGCTTCTAAATTTACAGGCCCTGATAACTTAGTTTCTTTAGTTTGCGACCACGGACAGGTTTATTTATTAGGTGAAAAGACTTCAGAAGTTTGGGCAGATGCAGGAACATTCCCCTTTGCTTTCCAAAGAATTCCTGGCAGTTCTAGTGAGCATGGCATTTCTGCGCCTTTTTCAGTTTCTAGAGTAGGCAATTCTTTTGCTTATTTAGCTAAAAACAATCGTGGTCAAGCTGAAATTGTCATGATGAATGGCTATTTTCCACAGCGTATATCAACTCATGCCGTAGAAAATACCCTTGTTGACCAATATATCAACGATGCCGTAGCCTATACTTATCAACTAGAAGGTCACGAGGTTTATGTAATTTCGTTCCCAACCCTTGATTTAACTTGGGCTTATGACTTTACAACACAAATGTGGCATAAATGGCTATGGGTAGATAGCAACAATATTTACCATCGTCATCGCTCAAATTGCTCTGCTTTTTTCCAAGGTGTTGTTTTAGTAGGCGATTGGGAAAATGGCTTAATTTATCAGCTAGACCCTACAAACTATACAGATAACGGCAGTTTAATCCGTAGATTGCGTAGAGCCCCTCATTTAGTAACTGACTTGCAACGGCAATATTTTGCTGAAATGCAGATTCAGTTTCAGCCTGGTGTCGGTTTAAGCGGTAAACCAAGTGAAGCTTTGATTCCTAATGCTACTTATTATCAATCCCCATTGATTATTAGCACCTCATTGACTGTAGACCCAGGCAAAATTATCGTTGTTTCACCATCGACTTCTCAAGCCACTACTACAGGTGTTGACCCCCAAGCTATGCTTAGATGGTCAAGTAATGGTGGTTCTACATGGTCAAACGAACATTGGACAAGCATTGGTAAGATTGGTCGATACAATAATCGTGCTATTTGGCGCAGATTAGGCTGGTCACGAGATAGAATCTTTGAGGTGGTGGTTACAGACCCAATTAAAGCAGTTATTGTGTCTGCTAACCTAAAAGCTGAAGAAGGAGAAAGCTAATGGCTGTCAATCAAATATGGGGGCCAAGTCAGGATAATCCTTATCCACAGACAGAGTTTTTAGACGAAACTACTAAAAGACCATCTAGGGCTTGGCAAATTTGGTTTTTAAACCTTTTAAACTTTACCAAAACCTCATCTTTTGCTAGTAAAGGCTCATCCGCTTTGCCTGACAATCCAGTAGGTTTTATTGAAGTTACTGTAAATGGTCAAATTTATAAAGTGCCTTATTACAATGTCTGATATAACCCTTTCATTGCGTGAAAAAACTGAAAAATTGCAAGAAATTCTTTTGCAAATGCCTCAAGCTGATGTTAAGTTTTTGCATGATTTTGAACCTGGAAAATATATTAGAACAATGATTGCTCCACCGTGGTCAGTTATTGTAGGAGCTGAACATAAAACCCCATACAAAGTAAAACTTGTAAAAGGCACAATTTCAGTAAATATAGACAATGAAATTCACACTTTAGTTGCTCCAATTGAATTTGATGCTCCAGCAGGAATTAAACGAGTGGGCAGAGTATTTGAAGAAGAACTTATTTGGGTTGATGTATATGAAAATTTAGATGATTGTAAGGACATTCTTGCTATTGAGGACAGATTATATGTTATTCCTGAGTGTGGGTTAATGTCTAATAGAGTTTTAGAGCATAAAACAGAGCAAAAAGATGCCGAAAAACTTAACAATAGCATTAAAATACTATTAATTAATAATCTTGGTTTTAAGGATTAGGAGAAGGATTATGGCAGGCGGAATAACAGCAGCAGTAATTGGTGGCACAGCCCTTTTAGGCTCTGCTTACATGAGTTCGCAAGGAGCGCAAAATGCTGCTAATACACAAGCTAATGCTGCTTTGGCGCAACAAGGTAATCTTCTTACTGCTGGTCAACAAGCATCTCAGCAATTTACACCTTATTCAGCAGCAGGAACTACTGCTTTAAGCAATCTTGCTTCTAATAATGCTTATTTTAATAATCAATTTAGCAATGCTGACTTAAATTCAAATCTTGCTCCTAATTATGCTTGGCAATTAGGTCAAGGCCAAGCCTCTACTAATGCTGCAAATAATGCTACAGGTGGTTTTGTTGGTGGTAATGCTCAACAAGGATTACAGCAATATACTCAAAATTATGCTTCTACAGCTTATGAAAATGCTTTTAATAATTATCAGGCTCAAAGAAGCAATATTAATACTATGAATATGGGTGGAGCAAATTTAGGTTTAGCAGGTGCTACTGGTTCTGCAAACGCTCAACTTGGCACAGCTACAAACGTGGCAAATCTTGGTATTGGTTCTGCAAACGCTACTGCTGCTAGTCAAATTGCACAGGGCAATATTTATGGTGGAGTAGCTAATACAGCAGCAAACGTAGCTGGATATACAGCATTAAACAGTATGAATAATCCTCAAACACAATTAACTGCTGGTGGATATGGTTCTAATGCTGTAAGTAATTTTACAAATAATCAATCTACCAATCCTAATTCATCATCATTTATTGGGCCATCTTCATCTTTGG
>TBL_comb48_EPIDRAFT_1001167_pt1 | contig 19688 bp, 26 predicted proteins | sample TroBogEpilimnion_37_FD_10681 | JGI IMG/M metagenome (IMG submission 10681)
TCTAAACGTGCCGCAGTACTTACTGAATCGCCTAGGACATCGTAACCAAACTTAGTCTTAGCGCCAATGTTACCAATGAGTGTTTCGCCGGTGTTGACACCTGCGCCCATGCCTACTGGCGGACGACCCTTGGCTGTTAATTCGACATTAAAATCATCAATTGCCTTGATCATTTCTTGTGCCGTACGCACAGCGGTCTTGGCATGATTTATATCGTCCAATGGAGCACCGTGTACATGTAAACTAGCATCACCAATGAACTTGATAAGTGTTCCATCATTTTTAAGCACAGGAACACTCAAAGCAGTCATGTAGTCGTTCATGATTTGTGTTAGGCCTTCTACATCATCTCCAAATGATTCACCTAATGTAGTAAAGCCTCTAAGATCAGTCATAACAATTGATAGTTCTTTACGCTCGCCACCTAGTTTAATTAGACTAGGATCTTTCTGTAAGCGTTCTACAATAGTAGGATTAACATAACTACCAAACTGTTTCTTGATTTGTTGCTTCTGTAAGAATTCACTTACAAACTTGACCCCGTAAGTATGGAGACTAACAAGCACAAGCCCACCAACCAAACTAGTAACATCGATAAGCCAAGCATCAGTCTTATACAGAAAACTAGAAAGGGGAATACTACCACCAATAATAATAACACTACTAAGAATTCCAACATAGGTCCACCTTGATAAAAATATTAATAAAACACCTAGGGCTACTAGCAGTAATACTTCACCGCCTTCTGCCCAGTCTGGACGAGTAATAGCTGGACGATCCTTGTTGGCGATTACGGTACCTAGTACAGCCGCTTGTAAATCTTGTGGCAGCATTTCACCTAGACTAGTAGCAACTGGATTTGCTAAGCCTTGTGCTGACACACCTACAATAACTATTTCACCTTCAAAGTCTTGAGGTAAATCTGTTAGGCTATACTTGCTTGGTACTAGACTCCAATCAATCCACACACGTGAAAGACTGTCTGTTGTTATAGGTCCAAACTTAGGAATACGCATTTTCTCAACGCCATTCTCGTTAATCTTAACTTGGAATGTTGAATCGCCAGCAGCTACACGCAGTACTTCCATAGCAAGGCTAGGATATAGTTTACCGTCATGTGCAGCAACCATAGGCATACGGCGCACAACACCGTCAACTTCGGGCAAGGTATTGACAAGTCCTACACCGGCAGCAGCGGATTCTATACTAGACTGATTAGCTACAATTCCCGGATAGGTTACAAAAGCATCCAAGCCATAAGGTCCAATAATAACAGAACCAGGGTTCCGGGCTTGGTTGCGATTATTTGTTGACCCAACTGCTGGAAGAATTGTGGGATACTGTCTGAGTGCTTGTATGTATTCCGCATCGTGCCCCATGCGATCTCTATCAGGAGTAAGAACATTGAAAACCACAAGACCAGCATTACGGCGGTATAAGTCTCGGATGAGCTGGGCATATACATCTCTACTAAACGGGAATTGTCCATATTTTTCTAAAGCCTTTTCGTCAATGTTTACTACACTAACACCTATAGTCTCAGGTGCTTTGCTAGTTACTAGTGTATCAAAGTAACGTAGGCGTACTGATTCTACAAATGATGGGTCTGCTACACGTAAGCCCACTACTAACGCTAGTGTTAGCAGAGCAGTCCAGGGGCTAGTTAGGATTTTTTTCAGCATTGAATATTTATCCGTGAAAAAGCCCTCTTCGGAGGGCTTGTGAAATGAGCTATGCCCGAATGTGTGTATTATTAGAAATTAATTCTTGCCTGAAGTTGTTTGTTTTCTTATTGCTGCAAGTTTTGCTTGACGTAGTTCTTCCATTTCTGCTAGATACTTGACTCTAGCTTCTGCTGTACTACGTTCATAAGGTAGTTCTACAATACGATGTATCGCATAAGCTACTCCAAAACCAAATACACCGCCTAGTATCTGTGCTATTATTGTACCCATTCTTCTGTAGTCTCCTCTATCTCAGGATGTTTCATTAATAAAAAATCAGCATACTTTTCTGGCACTCGAAATTCTATAGTGTACTTGCCAATTTCCATACTTCCGTTGTGGGCTTGTACATACTGCCAGATATCTTCTTCCAATAAATTATATTCGGAAGTATTTCTACCNTTACGCCATAGTTTAAAAAATCTCATGTTCGCTCTCATGATTAATTCCCCTGTTTTACTGTTATAGTGCCGCATGTGGTTACACACGATTGTGTAACTGAATAATTCTGTCCACCAGTTTGTGTTAGATTAACACTCGCAGGTGCACCATTGTTTATTAATGTAATTGATGCATTATTGTTGCCAGTGGCACCAGTATTGCTTTGATTTACCACTGCTGAATTGCCATTACCTGATGCTGAAATATTGATGTATCCAGCACTAGTACCTGTTTGCGTTGTAGTAATTGAGTTGCTGTTACCATTTACAGTGGCAAACAATTGATTACGAGCATTACCTGTTTGTGTGATACCTACAGTGTTTAAATTACCAACTACTGCTAGACTACTAAACTGTCCAGCATTAGTTGATGTATTTTCCTGCACCACAGTTATCTGATTACCGGATCCATTGATATAGTCAAACTGATAATGTCCGCCTTGATCCAATCCGGTAGTATTACCGTTGGCATCAGTACCCTGATTTAAATTCAGTGTATTATTGCCGCCTGTTGCAGCGAGATCTATTATGTTATTATTTGACTGTTGCCGTATGGTAATTTTATTGCCGCCACCTGTAATAGGTGCTGCTGTAGTATATCCAGGACCGTTACTGGTACTAGTAGCACCATCTATAACATTACCTGCTCCTGCTTGAGTAATTTTTATAGTATCTCCGTTACCTGCTTGATTAATATAAATTGAGTTGTTAGTCAATCCGGGCATGCGTGATGCTACTGTGTTAATCATTTGTTGTTGTGTGCTAGTAATGGTACTAGATCCACCAGTGGTAGTTGTGCTAATTAAAGTTGCACTTCCATTGTTGGTAGTAGTCTGCGAGCCATCGCTATAGTAGGTAATAGTCACCGGCTGACTATAAGTTGATGTTGTTGATCCTGATGTTGATGTAGTAGTAATAGTACCGCTGCCTGTACCGGTAACACTAGGTCCCCAATAACTAGCACTGGTAGCCATCATACTAGTTGGTACAATTTGCCAATTGCCATTAGTATACCAATAAAACTGCACAGCAGCACCTCCACCGTTTTCATAATACCAAATATCCGCCGGAACTATTTGTCCGGCTGTGAGATAGATACTGCCGCTTCTAAATGTGGTACCTTGTTCGCACCAACAGGCAGTCACTACAGTATTGTTGATGGTTAACTGATTACCGTCGTCACTGGCTACTCCAAAGTAATAGGTACCTGTGGTAGGTGCTTGTAAGTATCCTTGAAAGTGTATAATTACACCGTCGTATAGTCTACTGTCTAAGACTAAACCACCGCCCCAGTCATAATTGATTGATGTGGTTACACCCGTAGTATCTACAGTTCGGTTGGCAATGCTAGGACTAGGTCCACCGCCATAATAGGTAGTATATGTCCAACCAGCAACTCCGTCTGCTTGGGTTTTATTACAATATCCCAAACCAGCAAGTAAAAACGCAACTAATAGATAAGCGGTAAATTTCATCTTAATTCTGCTTGGTAGTTATGAAAGTATTGTTGCCCGCATTGATGCGATTCTTAAATGCCACATTCTCACTTTGTGTTTGTGTCACAGTTGAGTTTTGTGTTTTAGGTGTAGTGATACAGCTAGTATTACTAGCACTGTCACTGCGGCACAGTTCAACATTGATAGCATCCACTGTAGCTACTACACCACTGGCTTTGGTATAGTCTGGTAGTAGTGCATTTTTAGGTTTCAATAAATTGCCAAACTCTTGTGATAGCTGTTCATTCAGTAAGGATAAAATATTAGCCAGGAAGTCTTGATCCAAGAAGTTACGCTGTAGAGCATTATTCAAGTAAGTGGCATTTTGTTCTGCTAACACACTGCTTAAATCTACACCCTGCAAAAAGTTTTGGCTTAATGCACTAGCAGCCATATTTTTATTTTCTTCATACTGCTTACGGGCATTATTAATTTCTTGAGGCGGTGCTAGGATTAAGATATTACCAATGGCATCTTCATTAAGTTTAATCGTTACAGGTTTCAATGGAGGTTGATTACGAGCCACAACTTTGGTTGCTTGAAATGCCTGATCCAGGGTTACCTTGCCGGCATCTGTGATAACATCAATAATTCCTGTCTTGCACTGTCGTTCTATTTCGTCTGGCATCATGTTAGTACGTGGGCACGACGGCAGTAGGATAAAGGTGCTTTCACCTAGTTCATCTACTGTGGCAGTAAAATCAGTACCTCGCACAGCCACAGTAGCAGTAGGAGTATTGATTGCTACCCGATTAGGATTGTTATGAGCAATAGCACCGCTAGCATAACGTACGGTTCCACTTGCCATGTTAAGAGCCAGTTTACCAGCATCTTTATTTTTTGGATCATAGACGAATTCATCGATAACTAACTTTGAATTTTCATTAACCTGGACTTTGGTGTTGTCAGAAAATACTATTCCAACCTTGCCCTGCTTGGTATTGATTGCATCCGCCATTTCTACGCCAACACCCTTGGTGCCAGTTAACTGACTTTTTGCCCTCTGAATGGTAGCTGGTGCGCTGGCTTGTTCCGTGATAGTTCCTACCGCTGACATAGCAGTCAGTGAGGTACTGAATAATACTGCGAATAAGCCTGACTGCCATACGTTCATCTATCCCCCCAATCCAATTAATGTGTCTGATGAATTGTCCATGTGTTACTGCTACCGTTACTTTGGATATTGGTAGTGTTATTACCGGCTGTACCTGTTTGTGTAACACCAAATGTATTGTTACTGCCAGTTAAGCCTAGAATAAATGTATTGTCGTAACCGCCTGACTGTGCTACAGTTATCGAGTTGCTAGATCCTACTGATGTAGTTGTTGGTGTTATTGAGTTACTACTATAGCCACCTACAGTCACAGTGTTGCCATTAGTACCACCATCTTGGTTAATGCTGAATGTGTTGCCAGCACCGTTGGTGTTGACGGTGATGTTAGTACCACTTACCACTGCTGTGTTTACACCTTGATTAGTGGTAAAACTGTTACTGGCACCGCCAGTCATAGTAATGTTATCAGTTGCGCCTGCACCTTTGATATTAGCCACTACACTATTGCTTGCCCCGCCACTNGTTACAGCAGTAAAGTTATTACCTGTACCTGTTAGATTAATGTTGGCATTGGCAGTATCNCCAGTTTGTGTTATGCTGATATTATTACTNGCACTAGTAGCACTGCCATCATTATTACTGTTGATAACAGCAGTGGCATTGTTACCAGTTACACTGTATGAGTAATTGTTGCCNGTTTTGCCGTTNGCCACTGTGGTATTGATNCCAAACTGCAAGGTATTACCAGTACCAACTTGGTTAATACTGATAGTCTGGTTATTACCNTGTATATTCGCCGGAGTNGTTGCTCCAGTTCCTGTACCCTGTATACCTTCAACAGCATTACCTGCTCCATTCTGTGTTACACCAATAGTGTCATTACTACCTGCTTGATTAATGTAGATAGTATTGTCACCTGCGTAAGCAGACGCCAATGAGAGCATTCCAGCCACCACCAGCATTGCGTGTAATTTTCTCGACAACACGCCAGCGCCTTTTAGACTTTTTTTCATTTTCACTACAGAACTGAGTTGTTGCTCAGTTCGCTCCTGGAGTCTCTGCTCCTTTAATTTTCGCTACTACCCTTCCTTTCTTATTTTTTTACTACCCCTAACTTCGCTGCCTCATCCGCTGACACATCTTTCTGTGTGTTTGACAATCCCAATGGAATATCAGCATTTCCTTTTCCACTACTGTTTGGTACTGCTGGTGATACTGCTATCGGCGAATCTTTTTGAACTTCAGTTTTCACCGGTGCTGCATTACTGCTAAAATCATACCAGGATTTAGTTTCAGGAAACGGAAATTTATAGTCCCATACTCCCTTACGTTGTCCTTCCTTAATTAATTCGACTACTGTGCTTTCTATAGTTGACTTTAATGCCAATGTAGTTGCTTCGTTTATAACAATACCTGATTCAAATTGAAATATACCTGCGCCTACTGCTTGGCTGCCAGTGTTCCATGCCTGTACTTGACTTAGAATACTGCCGCCTGCTGGGTCTACGCTTTTGAATATAGCAATAGTATCAGATGTTGATAATACTACTTTTGTCACTGTAACGCTGGCTAGTATTTTACCTGTATTAACACTGACAGCTCGCATGCTAACAGTGACGATATCCTTTGAATACTGTGTACTCGGGCCGATGCCTAACCAGTTGTAGCCTGTGCCACCACTTTCTAATCCTGTGTCATAGCCAATGACTCCGCCTTCAATTAGTATTCCGGCAAAGGTTAACGGCATTAGTTTTTGTGCGCTTGGACCTTCATAGGCATCACGCATTTGTTTAATAATCAATCGCTCTTTAGTCAAGTCATCTAAGTTGCCACGTTCCACTACATCAAACCATGTGCCTTGTCCTACATCCTGTAGTGCGCGAATTAAAAATACATCAGCACCCTGGGTAACTGCTGTTGAAAAGCTGGCTATACCTGGAACTGATTTACGCTGTCCTGTCTTATCTTGGAAGCTGTAGACTGCCACGGTCAGTTTACCCTTGCTTGGTGGTGGAACTTCATTTAGTTCTTTGTCCAATTCATTTTTAGCAGCCTTTGGTTTATAGTCATACAAGCCAACTTTCTGTGACACAGCACATCCGCCCAGCATACCTAACACTAATAGAGATAAAATTAATTTCTTCATGGTATGACAAATTGTCCTAAAGGTACATTGATTACAGAAGTATTACCTGTTGGATCAATGATAGTCATTTTAATACCTTGTCCGCCTGGAATCGTATTTCCACCGACTACTGTTGCTGGCAGTGTTGTTGGCTGCCAACTGATAATGCTACCGCCAAAATTAATACTGCCACTTTGCGGAGCACCTGTTGAACTAAACATACTGGTTGCCACATTCTGGCTAATCTGTGCATAGATACGTGATTCCAAGTTGGTTAAAAACATAGCCAATGGAGTATTTTGATCCGCTGCTATTTTTGCCTGAGCGGCCGCTTGGATAGACTGCTGAATTTGTTGTTGGCGTGTATACTGCTCGTTTTCGATAGCCATTTGGTAGGCGCCATAGCCGTTACCGTTCAGACTAGGGCTTTTGAAGCTATAGTCGGCAATCGTTGTTGCTAATACAGGCAGAGGTAATAATGCCAGCAATAGGCATAATACTCTTTTTGACATGGTTTTCGCTCCCACTAGGTCTTATTAGTATTTAAGACGTTAAAGCAGGACATTAACCGACTGTTTAATTATGTGGGTTGTAAGCCAGCGTTGCGCTTGATTTGCTCGAGCTCGTCTGGTGTCTGGGCGGTTGTTGGCTCTGGTTGGACTTGCTGTACTTGTGGTTCTTGAGGAAGTTGTTGTGGTTGTACTTGTGGCTCTTGCTGTACTTGTGGTTCTTGAGGAAGTTGTTGTGGTTGTACTTGTGGCTCTGATTTCCTAAAACGTTTGAATGCTGCTAAGTCCTTCATCAATGATAAAGGTTCAATAATATTATTAGCATATTCTTTTCCGTAGCCGCCACGACCACGAATACGTATTTCAATAAGTCTACCTTTAGGGCCAGAATTATTAACATCATAAAATCTCAAAGCTGGTGTCTTTTCGCCCGGAATTTTTGAACTAGAACCCCAACGTAAATCTACATCGATATTCCTACCTTGTTGCGCTAATGATTGATGTAATCCTTTATAATTTAATAATCTAAAATTACCGGTATCACCTGCCTCAATAACTTGTATATGAGGATCATTACCCGTTGCATGATGATCAGCTAATCTTGCTAAACGCAGTGCTAATTCTGCGTCGCCTTCCGGGGTTCCAGTTAACGCTTTTAATTGTCGATAAGCTTCTTCATACGCTACATTCATTCCACCAATAAATTGTTTTTTCACTCCGGATTCTATAGCAGCAGCAATAATAGCATCCTTAGAAGGACTCAGATCTACCCCCAATGGAGAAAATAGTTGAACTAGATTATTATAGGCTTCTACAGGGTCGCCGCCGCGACCTACTTGTCCAATTAGTCCGTCACTAAGTTTAACACTCAATTTAACCTGTTTAAATTTACTAGTTGCATGTCCTTCTGCATCTAACACATTAATACCAACATCCAACTTGCCGCCTTCCTTGCCTGCTAACATAATAGTAACATTATCTGGTCTGTCATTCTTATAAAGAACATCAGCGTATTTTTGAGCGAGAGCAGAATTTGCGTAGTTAACCCAGTTATCTACCTCATTTCTAAAACTTCCTCTATGCTGTTTATCTGTTAGTAAATGTTGAACATCGGTAGCTAGAGTTATTGCTAAGTGTATCTTATCTGATACTTTGTGAGATCTGTCATTTACAGTATCTTCTAATCTGTCTTCTCCGGACGGTTTAATTTTATCAACTATATTCCAAACATCCTGCGAACTGATTGGAGATATTAAATCTCCTCCGCGAGCAATTAGTTTAGCATACATAGCGACTCCTAATAAAGCTTCTGCTACTAATCCTTTACTACGAGTTGATAGTTTTTCTCCTTCACGGAATACTCGAGTTAAATTTCCGCTTAAATTAGATCCAGTATCAACAATATAAAACTCATCGCCATTCTCTCTTTTAAACTGCATTGCATATATATTATTTTTCAGTTTTCCTTTACTATCTATTATTTGTGGTGAATAGATAGCATTATCGGTCCCTAGGTATTCTTCTAATTCTTCCGGAGTAGATATAAGATTTGCTGCTAGTTTTTCTAGTTGTTCAGATTTATCGAAATCTGCAAGTTTCGATGCTACTCGAGCTAATAATGCATTACCGGTTGTCTTACCACTGAATTTAACCAGTGTTCCACTGGGATATTTTGGGTCAAATATTGAAGCTTCGGAAATATACTTGGTTATCTCATTTACACGCATAGTGTAATATTTAGCGTATTTCTGGGAACAAGCATTCCTGGATGAACACTTGTACATCCTCTTCACTAAGCCCTAAACTAACCATAACTTTAGGTGTGTGCGGGTTACATTTCTGATTTTGACAGTAGTAATTCTGCTGTTCTGTTGTATCTAGGGCAGTATTATTAGTTTCAGCTACAGTATCTAAGTAGTGTGCTAGAGTAGTTCTAGCCATAGTCATAATTTGCTCTAATTCTGCTTCATCTTGCACATTACCAGCGGCAACCATGCTAGGGCTGAATATGTTGGTAGCCCATTCAGGTAAAGCTCTAGGTTTGCGCCATTCTAACTTGCTAATTTCTTCAGCAAACCACGACATCATTGGATGATTGGGATCCCCAGCTTTTGAATAGTCATGGAAACAGCCAGTCATTTTGTTTTTACCAGCTACTACATCAAAGCCGTAAATTGGAGCAGGATTATGAGTATGTGGGAAGATGCAACAATGCATCATCCAAAGTCCTTTAGTTTCTCTCGCATCCACCACGTCAACGTGAGCACGGCGATAGCGATCACTAGTCCATACCCTATTAATCCAGCCAGGTTGGTTAAAACGATCCATACCAGACTCGAAAATTTCAGAGCCAGTGCGTTCAAAACTTTCTTCTAGTAGATGCTGTATGTCTATCAGTGTGTCCCATACTTTACTCATCTTTATATTCAACAACTTCCATCATTTCTTTAAAAAATCGAGTAGCGTAGTCAAAACATAATTTAGCTTCATCGGCCATACTATCATCTATCTTAGCGCGAATAGCTTCTTTAAGAGTATTAGGATCGCTAAACTGATAGTACCTACCTTTACCTGGAACTTTTTTAGCAATCATCTGTCCACCAGCTAGATCGCCCATATGGCGAACATAGATATGTGCCATTAGTTTTTGTGTATCATGTTTGATACTTAGGATATACTTTACATATTCATTTACTACGGGAAGTATTTCTACTTGTTCTTCGTTGTCGGCACCCCATAGTTCGGTAAAGTCTTCTAGGATAGCAGGAGCACGACGGATATCGGGCATACCACTTAGCAATCCCGGATGCATCATTGCACATACTTCTAAGATTTCATACTGCGGATGTTGATTTTTTAAATAGGCTGCATACAGTTTAGGATTAATTTTACCTGAAAATAAAATCTTTACAAATTCTTGGCGCTCTGCATTTGTATGTGCTTCTTTGGTTAATTCACGTAGATTGCTCATTCTTCTTCCAATTTGATCTGTAGTGGGTAAGCATTTGTACGAGCAAGATTAGTAGCTTCGACTGCTTTAGCTTCTGCAATTTCAAAACTATAAATGCCGGCAATACCGCTACCTGATTCGTGTACTTCTAACATTACAGCATGTGCTGACTCTGCGGTATGCTTAAAGATACTAGTTAGCATTGCTACTACAAACTCCATTGGTGTAGTATCATCATTTAACAGTATAACTTTCCACTGTCTTGGTTCGGAAATTTTAACAACTATTTTTTCGTCTAGTTGTATATCTGTAGTTGGCATTTTATCTCTTTCTATAAAGTGGGGGAGTTGCCTCCCCCGATTGATTATTTAACTTCAATTTGACGTGGCTTGAGTGCTTCTGGAATAATACGCTCGATACCAATTTTAAGCATACCATCCTTAACTTCTGCACCTAACACATTCATATACTCGGCTAGAGTAAATGTCTGTTCAAAATCACGTGATGCCAAACCGCGATGTAAATATGTTTTTTCATCACTGTCTGCTGATTGATTACCACGAATAGTTAGTTGATCTTGATCAACTTCTACTGTGATTTCATCTTTACTAAATCCAGCTACTGCAACTTCAATAGCATAATGTGTGTCATCATACTTGACAATATTGTGTGGTGGATAGTTACCGTTTGGTTGTAAGTGTCCGTTAAAGTAACGATCAAATCCCACTAATGCTCTACTTAAATTGGCAAGATGTGCCGCGTCTATAGTTCTTAATTGTGTCATAATTTTCTCCTTATACTAAGCAAGAACTTTGTAGGGCCCTTTCGGCGCCCTACTTGTTTATATTATATTACTTCTTTTCTTCTGCGTCAACTTCTTTAAAGTCTGCATCAACTACAGTACCATCAACTGGCTGATCTGGAGTTGCTGCCTTAGCTGCCTCAGCTTCTTGTTTCTTGGTGAATACTGGAGCCGCTGACTCGATTAAAGTTTGACTAGCTTTGTTAATCGCTTCTGCATCTTCACCTTTGATAGCTTCATCAAGTGCGGTAAATGCATCTTCAATTTTCTTTTTGTCTTCCTCAACTAATTGATCTTTGTAAGTATCAAAGTCCTTTTTAATTGAGTGAGCTGCGCCGTCTGCGCTATTACGGGCATCGATTACTTCTTTAGCTTTCTTATCTGATTCCGCATTAGCTTCAGCTTCTTTAATCATACGATCAATATCTTCTTTGCTCAATCCAGAATCTGATTTGATAGTAATTTTGTTTTCTTTGCCTGTATTCTTATCTTTGGCGCTAACGTGCATAATACCGTTTGCGTCAATATCAAATGTAACTTCAATTTGTGGAACACCACGCATTTGCGGAGCGATACCTTCTAAGTTAAACTCACCTAATAGTTTGTTATACTTGGCGATATCACGTTCACCTTGACCAACTTTAATAGTTACAGCTGGTTGATTATCTTCAGCAGTACTAAATGTTTGGCTAGCCTTAGTTGGGATAGTTGTATTCTTGTTGATTAACTTGGTAAACACACCGCCCATTGTTTCAATACCCAAGCTCAATGGTGTTACGTCTAACAATAGAACGTCAGTCTTATCACCTGCTAGAACAGCACCTTGAATAGCGGCACCTGCGGCAACAGCTTCGTCTGGGTTAACGTCTTTGCGTGGAGCCTTACCAAACAGTTTCTCAACTGCTTCTTGTACCTTAGGCATACGTGTTTGTCCACCAACTAAAATAACTTCGTCAATGTCTGCGGCAGTTACTTTAGCATCTGCCATAGCTGTTTTGCATGGTGCTAGTGAACGTTGAATTAGGCTTTCAACCATTGACTCAAACTTAGCACGATTGATAGTTATATTTAAATGCTTAGGACCACTTGCATCTGCTGTAACATATGGCAAGTTCACTGTAGTTTGGTTAGCACTTGACAATTCAATCTTGGCCTTTTCAGCTGAGTCTTTTAAGCGTTGTAGGGCTAGTTGATCCTGTTTAAGATCAATACCATTTTCTTTCTTAAATTCATCGCATAGATAATCCATTAGAACTTGGTCAAAGTCTTCACCACCTAAGAATGTATCTCCATTTGTTGATAGCACTTCAATTTGCTTGTCGCCGTCTACATTACTAATATCAATAATAGACACGTCAAATGTACCACCACCTAGGTCGTATACAGCAATCTTACGATCACGGTTATCAGCTTTGTCAACACCATATGCTAGTGCGGCTGCTGTTGGCTCATTAATAATACGCAGAACTTCTAGGCCTGCAATTTTACCTGCATCCTTAGTAGCCTGACGTTGGCTGTCGTTGAAGTAAGCTGGAACTGTGATAACTGCTTGAGTAACTGTTGTACCCAAATAGTCTTCAGCAGTCTTTTTCATCTTACGAAGTACTTCAGCTGAAACTTGTGGTGGAGCCAATTTTTCGCCATTAGCTTCAATCCAGGCATCGCCGTTATCTGCTTTGATAATACCGTAAGGCATTAGATCGATGTCCTTTTGGACTTCTTTCTCATCAAACTTACGTCCGATTAGACGCTTGGCTGCGTAGATTGTATTCTTTGGATTTGTGACGGCTTGTCGTTTTGCTGTTGCACCTACTAGGATCTCGTCCTTTGTATATGCAATGATTGATGGTGTTGTTCTAGCACCTTCGCTGTTTTCAATTACCTTAGCAACTCCGTTTTCTAGGATTGCCACACAGCTATTTGTTGTACCTAAGTCGATACCGATGATTTTGCTCATAATTTTCTCCTTATAATTAAGCAAGTAAATTCGTAAACCCTTACGGCGTCTACAAATTTATTTATCTCAGATATTCTCTAAATTCTGAATATTGGACCACTTTTTAAGTCTTTGAAATTTGGCAATTTTTGCTGCCTGAATATTATCGTGGCTAATAACATTCATAGAACATAGAATATCTATCATGGCTAGTACATCACCAACTTCGTCTTCTAGATGTTCTCTATTAGTTTTAGGTTTTCCTGGTTTATAATTATCTAACCCAAACCTACTAATTTTGCTAACTGCTTGAATCACTTCAGCACATTCTTCTTGTAATATATCTAATACTTCTTTAGTTTGACTGTCCATTTTGTACCTCTTGTAAAATTTCAATTAATTGTGGAATAATTTTTTCATCTAACACTACACTATATCCTTTAGCCGACCCTGTATTAAGTTTAATTTTAATAAGTGAATCTACGATGTCTACCCAACAGTAGACTTCTCCATCGGGTTTAGTTATTTCTCTCATCTTTGATTTATAAATGGTTGTATCATTTTTCCGTCATACATTGTTGAACCACGCAGGGCATTGTATACATTTTGTACACCCACTGCTTGGTTCCATGCATCTTGTAAGGCATGGTGAGCTGTTACTGGTGGACGTTTTGGATCAATGCCAATATCAAAAATAGTACGCACATCGCGGACCTGCCAAAACTGCCAAGGCACTGCTTTGTTAATTTTACGGAACACATGCTCGCAAATCATAATATCAAATACGCTTCCGTTGGACCAAACACGCTTGGCTCCCCAACAGAATTTATACAGTTGATTAAATGCATCTGTAATAGGTATTCGATTGTCTGCGGTAAACGCTTCGTCTTGTGCTTCTTTGCTTTGATTGGCCCACCAAGCGATTGTATCATCGTTAGTTACAAGGCCTAGTTCATGGCAACTGTCAAGATCTACCCTAACGTAGAACGACTCCATTTCTGGTTCTTCTATATCTTTGCCAAATGGATCAAATTTTACAGCGCCTATTGTTAGTATGGCTGCGTCAGTTGATGTTGCTAGTGTTTCTAAATCGATCATTACATCTGTTAACATTGTAAATTCTTTCTTATTATGAACTTACATTATAACACAGATGTTATGCTGTGTCAATACATTTTTTTGGGTAATTGTTGATCTCTGAGCTTCTTTTTCCAACGTGCTCGGGCGGCACCCTTTTTACGCTTACGCTCAGTGGTTGGTTTTTCGTAGAATTCTTTGGATCTTAGAGTGTCCAAAGTTCCCGCTTCTTCCATTTTACGTTTAAAACGACGCAGAGATTGATTAATATTTTCGCCGTCTTTAACAGTAATACCTGTTCCTTTTTTATTGTTCATCGTCGTCCATGTCCCCTTCTTCTGCATCTTTAAGCTGTTCCACAATTTGGTCTAGATTATAGATCCGATTCTTGCTGATTAAACCATATGGAGTAGTTTCATCACTGGTAACATAGTTAGCATTAGGTTGGGCTAATAAAAAAGTTATAAACTTTTGAGTAACTGCATCACAGTTATCTATATCTATAAAAATTCTGTCCACCTGCTGTGAAACACTCAGCATCCATTCTATATCAGTATCTTCTTGATCAAAAATGAAAATATTGATATCGTCTATACTACGACTAAGAATACTCTGCATTTGTTCTTTAATCAATTGGCTAGGCTTAATTAAAAGATAGCTCAAATTCATATTGAATAGTTTATCCGGCGGAGTTATTAGTGTTATTTTTCCTAAGTTCATATATTTTATCTGCAAATTTTTCTAATAGTTCTGGAGCATAGTCATTAAATCTAGGCCCGGTGTTTTTAATAGTTTCTACAAATTGGTAAAGTTCTGGATCTTCTTTTTCATCTACGGTAAAGTCGTTAAATCCATGATCACTAAACTCTTTGGAAAGTTCGTCTTTGGCTCGTGTACGATGCAATTTAGCCCATAGTGTGTTTGTGCCTTGCTCACTATTTTGAATGTAGCCTATCGATTCTTGATTTGTATCTTCCCTTGATTGTCCTTCGTCATGTAAGTCTTTTTTTTTGCGTCTTCTGGAAAATCCGGCTCCAAGGCTACTTCGCTGCCTTCGCCATCAATATAAGTTTCGCCTTTGGCTACACGCTCTTCGACAGTAGAACCCTGTTCTTCTTGTACTGCACGCTCGGCTTCTGCAAGCATGGCATTCCACTGCTCAATCGGGATTGGAATTTCTTCTTCTTTCTCTACAGGCTGTGGATTAGGAATAGGTGTAAATGCTGGAGCACCAAATAACGAAGATAGCGATATTGTGTTGCCGGTTGGCAATTCTTTGTCGGCTTGTTCTTGTATTTGCTCAACTTGGCTTTCAGTTAATGGACCATCATCTGGTTCATATGCAGGCGGTTCGTTATATGTAAATTCAGGGCCAGTTTGTATCCATTCACCGCCGGGAATTCGAACACCTTCAAAATGCTTTACAGGCTCGTCAGTGTTAAATGCTTCTGTTAGCTCATCTGCTTGCTCATCAATCCAGTTAGGTTCTTCTTGCTTTTTATTCCAACTAAATGTCATTTGTGCGGCTAGTAGCATGATAACTGCTAATGGATCAAATACTACAACAATCATAATAATGATCCAAGTTACTGCTTTTTCTAACATAGTTGCATCTGGTGTGGTACCGTAGATAAATGCCGCAATGTATTTGATTGGGCCTACTTCTGCATCTACCTTGCGTACTTCTGCACGAATCGGTGCGGCTTCATCATTAAGGCTTGCAACTAGCTTTTGGTTAGCTTCGATATCTTTAGCCAGTGCCGCACGATCTCGTTTTTGACTATTACGAACAGCATTAGCCTTGTCGGCACCGCCTTCAGATGTGGAACGTGCCATAATTTGATCAACTGCGGCATCCATTTGAGACAACTGTTTGCGATCAGATTCAATATTATCTTTGGCTGTTTTAATCTTTTCATCGTAGATAGCGATCTTACTGCCCACATCACCTGACACCAGGGTCTGATCGTTGTGTGCTTTGCTAAGGAATCCAAAGATACCCATTGAAGTAATCATCATTAAGACAACTACAGCAATAGTCATGTAGTACTTCATGAAACGTGGGGCACGTTCCCAATTTTGCTTTAGCCAAGAGGCGCAGACAAGTTTGCCAATCTCCAGAGCTGATCCCATGATAATAATTGGAATAGCTGCCGCAGAGAAAATAGCGGTCAAACCTACTACTGAGTAGTAAATTGCGACCGCTGAAATTGTTAAACCGGTTAGTAGTAATAGGTAAGCTAATATCATCCTATAAGTTTACACTAATATTAACTACCTGTCAATGAGTCTGCTACTTGAGTTACGCCGATATCTGCCCAAATGTTTGCAGGTACATCAGGCTGTTGTACGTACACTTTGGTTTCTGTGTCGTCACTAGTAGTTGGATTGTAAACGCGATGAGTTTTGTACCAGCCATTTGATACTGTTGTACCGCGGATGATAGCACGTGTAACTAGTTCACGAATAGCTTGTGCTGTTGTAGTAACGTAGTTTGATCCACCGCCATAGCCAACGAATGAAGTGTTTGATGCGTTTTCAGACAATAGGATTTTTTGGTAACCAGGAAGGATGAATGAATCACGATCGTAAGCAACATCAAATGCTAGGCTTGTAACTACTGTATTAGCATTTGGGCTAGCAGGTAGTCCGCTAGTTGCGCCGCTGCCAAAATTGATAGTCATATCGTAAATACGGCAATCAGCTAGTTTGCTCAATTCTTCAACAATAGATAACCAACGTACATTACCCTGTGCTAAATTAAGAGCATTGGTTGCACTTGATGGCAATGTTGTGTAAGCACCCCAATCGTATGGGTTTACACCGCCAGCAGTTTGGCCAGCTGTTGTCCAAGTAGCTGTACCGCCACTTTGAGTAATTGTAACTCTGTAGAGTGTTGTATCTAACTGATTTGGGTTTTGTTGATATCCTGATGGCATTTGTCCGTGCTCCTAAATTATCATGTATTTATCAGCAAACCGCCTCTAAGCAGAATAAACTCAGAGGCAGATTTGATTATTTAAACACGATTAGAGCCATTAAACAGGCCTGGATGAAAAAGCCAAAACCAATGGTTACAATGTTCAATAAATCCTTTTGGATTGTGGCTTTTATAAAAAACAAGAACAAGCCAGCCCAACTAAACAGGACCATGTCTACAGGAGGCATTTTTTCGGTTAGCCCTGTAAGAACAGCAATCTCTGTAGGTACAGTGGCTAGGTGCAGTAACACCACAGCGCACCAGCCGGCAGTTTCCGCTGAAATATGTGGAAAATGTTCTTTGATGTTTTTAACCCATAGATCTAGGTCAAGTAGTTCACGGGCAAATTTCTTAAGTACAGTTGCGTTCATTTAAACCTCTAGTTGTAAAAAATATGACGACCAATTTTGGCCACTGGCTTTTTGTTCCAGCCTGGTTGAATATAATCCCCATGGAAATATAGGGCGTTCTTTAAATCTGGAAGCCGGAATCCTTCTAGCAGGACTTTTTTGGCTACTTCCATTGATTCTGTGTACACAGGACCATTCATGGGCTTCATAGCACCCGGACCTGTACAATACCAGCTGAACTGGCACAGTACCTTTTCGTACACAACATTTTTTTGATAAACCACGCCGCAGATGTCAGATGGGAATTCTCCACTTTCTGCACGATTAATCGTGACTTGAGCAACGGCTACTTTGCCTTCAAATGGCTCATTTCCTGCTTCATGGTATATATTTCTGGCTAGGCAATCTAATTGTGTTTGCCTTACTTTTGCTGTCACAGGACTTGTTTCCTGTCTTGCAGCCTTGAGATGATCAAATTTGATCGTTATTGCATTGTATGTCACGGTTGCAATAATACTTAATGCAATCACGCTTACTACTGTTTTGATAATGCGTATCATTTTTTTCTCCTTTACGCTGGATGAGGTATCGCTAGTACCATCATTAATTCGGCTGTGTTTATTTCTCCTATAAAAGTTAGCCTTACTACTTACGTCCCCTAAACCCTTAGGGGACAATATATAGTTATCCTCTGTTGTCTGGGGTAATATACTATTATTATGAATGGGCACTATTTATCTCCGCATTTTGGAAATATCAACAGCCTCATCATCACTAAAAATAGGCACTGCATTGCTTTTATGCATGGTTCCGATGCCCTTAACTTTGGTTCCGGTGTAGATTTTGTCAGCGCCCTTAGTACAAGCCACCCAACCAGTGTCGCGGCTTTCGATCCGGGGCAGGTCTGATCCCCGGAATCTAAGTGGTGATACACTTAATGCCTCGCTAGATAATGCACGCTGGCGGCGGCGTTCCTGTTGCTCAATACCTTGCTGTTTGAGTAACTCTTTCCAATCGGCTTCTAGTTTTTCTGCCTTACGCTTGGCTTCGGAACTAGCCCATTTTTTCTTACCTTTTTGTTTGCCTGTGGTACTTAACCAAGGACCTTCCATATGCATTGACAATCGCAACTCCTAATTGTTAATAATAGTACTATTATACAATCAATTTTGGATTTTGTCAAACTCGAAATGATTCTCCGCAACCGCATCGATCTTTTTCTTGAGGATTTTTGAATTCGAATCCTTCGTTGAGCCCTTGACGTACATAGTCTATTTCAAGACCGTCAAGATAAGGTAGGTCTTTTTGATCTACCAAAATACCAAATTTCTGTTGTGGGAACGCAACAGATCCGTCCCATGAGGTATCCACATATTCTAATACATAAGCAAGCCCAGAACACCCTGTAGTTCGTATGCCCACACGGATACCAATGCCCTTGCCACGTTTGGCAAGATTTTCTTTAATTTTTTTACTGGCTGCGTTTGTTACGGTAATCATTTATAGCCGCCTTGACTGCATCTTCGGCCAATATCGAGCAGTGGATTTTAACCGGGGGTAGGGCCAATTCTTCAGCAATTTGTGAGTTTTTAATTTCTGAAGCTTGGTCGAGCGTTTTACCTTGGAGCCACGTCGTGACCAGCGAAGACGACGCAATAGCAGATCCGCAGCCGTAGGTTTTAAATTTGGCGTCTGTAATAATCCCTTCATCATTAACCTCTATCTGTAATTTCATTACATCCCCACATGCCGGGGCACCAACCATACCGGTACCTACATTTGGACTATTTTTATCCAAACTTCCTACATTACGTGGGTTTTCGTAGTGATCCAAAACTTTATCGCTATAGGCCATATTATTTCTTTACCGGAGGTTGAGGTGGTTTAGGTGCCTGCGGGGGTTGAGGAGTTGGATGTGGTTGTTGCACCGGTTTTTTTAAATCGTTGAATATATTACCAAGCCCTGCAGCCGATGCTGTGGATATACTAATTAAAATGATAAATGTATACAGGTATTTCATTTTAATTTGGAACTAGAACAGCTCTATAGCAATTACAACTAGCATCTACTAGTGCTTCCCAATGGTATCCTGCAGGTGCTGGATAGACTGGCGGGTATATTGGAGGATTTTGTTGCTGAATATAAACTGGCTGTTGTTGAATTACAACAGGTGGGCGAGTAGCTTCGTAGACAATGACCCCACCGACCACAGCTGGAACTGCCCAACCATAGCCCGGATGATAG
>TBL_comb48_EPIDRAFT_1001172_pt1 | contig 19653 bp, 13 predicted proteins | sample TroBogEpilimnion_37_FD_10681 | JGI IMG/M metagenome (IMG submission 10681)
GCGTCATTGCTCGCTCTGGATGCAAGGCTCATGGCATCCACCCCAGATCTCGATCTCACCCAGCGCCTGCGCGAAAACGCCTGGATTGGCGATGCCGTACTGGAACTCTACGTCCGCAGCCTCATCCTGAAGCAGCGGGGCAAAGTGGATGCCGAGATGAAGACTCGCTTCACCTGCAATCAATTCCTCTCTTGCACCGGCAATCCCACTGCCGTCGAGGCTGACATCGGTGTGATCTATCAGCGCGAAGGGCTGGATGCAGCATTTACCTGGATTCGTGAAACTCTGGAGCCCCTGTTTCTCAAACAGGAGGCGAAGCGCAAGCGCACTGGGAAGTAGCCCCATTTGGCGAATAATCCAACCCTCGCTGTGGAGGCAGCGCTGGAAATCATCACGGATCGTTCTTCACCATCAACGACTCCACCTGCACCGCTACCGCTGCATCGCAACGCTTCAACGCCTCCTGCAGTTTTGCGAGATCTCCCCCGCTTTCCTGAATCAATCGCCGAGCAATGGCAAAGGCGGACTCAAACTGGCCATTTCCATCCGCATCCAGCCAGATCGGATTCGTGGAACCTATCACACGCGGCACGAAGGTCTTGCTGCTCGGTTGATACGGTCGCGGAATCTCCCAGAACGGCTCCGTGACACCCGGCCCCGTCGCGATCACCACGAGATGCACATCATGCGCCGGTTTCGGCAACTGCCAGACGATGCGCGCCTTTTCACCTGCACGATGATTATCCTCAATCTTCTGCTCACGAATCAAAATGCCGTTCGCGAAAAGTTCGATGCGATCCGCCTGCGTCCACGCCGGTCCAAAAACCGTGGCCTCCACTTTGATGCTGTCCTTCAGCCCCGTGACCAGATCGCCGACCCTGTACTTGTCATCCACCTTCAACTGCGTCAGCAGCCCCATGCTCACCAGCAGCCGCCCTTCTTTGTAGCTGCGCCAGACTTCATCGAGGTCGAGATTCGCTGCGCCCGCATCCTTCGCCGCCACATAGGTGCGGCCCTGTCCCAGAATAAAGCGGTTCACATCATGGCTGTCACTCGACGCAACTGCGGCGATGCGGTGCCCGCGATTCAACAAAGCAAACCAGTCCCGGTACAGCAGATGAATGTCCGACTGCATCGCCGCCGAGGTGATCACCTCCATCGCATCAATGTCCAGCGCGTCTGCTTGACGGTGCCTGCCCGTCTTCGGATTGAACTGCACACCACCGAGCGGAATGAAGCCGCTGTGCAGATCGCGCGGATGATTCAGCGTGATCACCTTCACCCCGGGTGTCGCACGGATTTCGGGCAGCAACTTCGCCCAGTCCTCCTGCTCATGGTTCACCACCCGGGTGCCCGGTTCGATTGGGAACGCATTGAAGTGCCCATGCTTCGTCGTCACCTCATTGCCGATCACCGGCGTGAAGCTCTCCGCCACACCCATGCTCGCCGAGCTCGGCGCATAATCCGTGTGATGATTGTGATCCGTCGCCACCGCCAGTTCGATCCCCTCCCCCGCAATCGTCAGCATGCGCTCTTCGATCTTCGCATCGCCATGCCCGCTGTGTGTCAGCGTGTGTATGTGGCTGTCTGCCGCGATCCAGCCCGCCGTCGGCACCTCACGCTTCAGATGCAGCGCCACCTGCTTTGTCTCACCCGCACGCAGCGAAATCACCGCACGCTCCACACTCCATTCAAAACCACGTCCTGCATGCAGAACGTAGTCGCCCGACGGCAGCGACAGCATGGCCTTGCCATTTCGGGTGTAAACCACGCCAATCCGCACCGCCACCGCGCCCGCAGGTTCCGCCCGCAGCGGCTGCAAGGTCCCATCCGCACGCGTCAACGTCAGCCGACACGGCAGCCCCCCACCCAATTCACCATCCGTCACCGTCACATCGACTTGCGCTCCACTCATCACTTCCGTCATCGGCTTTGCAGCGATGAACACTGGCCCCACCTCAATGTCATCTAGACTTGGCGGCGCTTCGATCATCAAAACATTTTCACCATCACGCAGTGCCCCCGCCGGGATCGCCAGCAGGCTCTCCATCGCCGTTTCTGCCATCACCAGCGTTCCCAGCTTGCGTCCGTTCAACTGCACCGGCCATGTCAGTTTCACATCTCGCTGCCACAGCCGCAGCGTCTGCTCCGTGGCATTCGCCTTCGCTTCAAAGCGCCTCTCCAACCGCTCTGCATCGACAGCGCGGTCCTTGAACGCCTCCCACTCAAACTGCCCCGCCTTTCCCAGATGCAGCCGCTTGGCTTCCACCGTCAAATCGTCCGCCATTAAAGTCAGCGCGGGCAGGCAAAGCAAAATCCATTTCATCATTACCGAACGAGCCTGCAAGCTGACAACTATCCACCCGCCGTTGAAATGGTGCCTATGCTTGCCAAAGCTCCCATATGAAACGCTACCCTGTCCGCCATTCGTCCGCATCTCCTTTGGATTGGTCTGCGGCCGAACCATTGACCGACTTCATCTTTCCATGGGAGGCCAGCACTGCTCCGCTTACCGGATTCCGTGCCCTCTGGGATGAAACCCATCTCCACTTCCGCTTCGACTGCACCGATGACGACCTCGTGCTTCCCGAAGGCCCCACCGCCCAAGATCGCGTGCTCGGCTCTGACCGCGTCGAAATCTTCCTCGCACCAGATCTGAGCCTGAAACCCTACTACTGCCTCGAAATGTCTCCGCGTGGCGACGTGCTGGCCTACGAGGCGAATTTCTACCGTGAAATGAACTGGGACTGGCAATGCGCAGGCCTGCAACTCACCGCCCACATCAAAGGCAATCGCTACATCGTCACCGGCAGCCTCCCGCTCGACACGCTTCGCGCTTTGAAGGTGCTCAAACCCGGTTCATCCGAATTCTTCGCCGGCCTCTACCGCGCCGAATTTCATCACCAACCCGATGACACAGTTCATTCCGGCTGGATGCCATGGGTCAATCCTCAAACCGAACGCCCGGACTTTCATGTGCCCGCTTCGTTCGGCGTGCTAGAACTTGTGCAATGATCATTTCACTCCCGCCGGCGGATACTTCGAGACGGTGTCCCACGCGATCTGCTGAAGAATGGCATGCTGCGCGGCATTGATGCTGCGCTCAGGGGCCGTGTGTCCCACGGGACTGATGCGATAGATCGCGGCAAAGTTGCAATAGGCCACCAGGGCCATGATGTGACCCTGCCCATGACCGATGGGATCACGGAAAAGTGCAGATTGCTTGGTGATCCCAGGAAACTCACCCGCCGCAACCATCGCCCGAAGTTTCAGCACAGCATCACCTGCAGGAACTATGAACACACATTGCTTGCCATGCTGCTTGTTGAGTCCTGCAACTTGGGCTTCGATCTGCGTGCGCCAGCCATCGATGGCGGCTTGCAAATCCGCAATCTTCATGTCGTCCCGTTGGGCGTTGACCTTGATGCGACGGTCGGGCTGACCGGGTTCTGGCGCAGGCAGATCGAACAGATACCAGGAGGCCTGCACGAGAAAGCGCATGTTGGGATTGTGCTCCAATCCAAGGTTCACAAAATTCGTGATTCCTTCGTCAGGAATGAGCAAGTGCGGTGCCATCGTGAACACATCGACCTCGCCACTTATGAGAGCTTTCCTCGCGCTGTTCTTCTCATCCGGCACCTGCCAGTGCTGGATCACCTTGGAACCACCGATACCCTGCTGCCCCACAAGTTTGTGGCCTTGAATGTCCGTGGTCTTGACCATTGCTTCAATCATCCCCGGCACAAACATATGAAAGCTGTGCCCCGTGTAAAAAATTCGCTGACCTGGAGGCGCGGCGGTGTCAGCCGCGAAAACACTGGCACAGAAAAATGAAACGAGCAGAAAGGCGGAGAGGAACCCGGAGATGAACTGATGGCGGTGAATGTGCATGGCGATCCTCATCTTACGCATTCCCCCGGGACTTCATTGCTTTGAACGCCATTCCACCTGCCCAACGAGCAACGGCTACTTTCTCCAGAGGGTGTAACTGTGCTCCACGCTCCCATTGGGCAGGTCGTCGCGAGTCACACCGGGCACAATGGAACGCACATAGTCCACCTTCGCTTCACTTGCCCCTACTGTAACACGCACATGACCCGAGCTGCCGAGAATGGTGCCTGTATAGCCGTATTCCTCAGCGCTGCGCGTTCCCCCGCTCGGGTGGCCGGGCTGCGGCACTTCCTGATAAATGATGCCATCAAGCTCCTCTTTGGCAAAAAGATGGTCATGTCCATGGAAGACAATGCTCACGCCCGTTTTGACGAGAAGTTGATGAATCGGCAGTTCCCAGCCGGGGCGGTGTTGTTTGAAGCCCTCGCTGCCATCCGCGTTTTTGCCGCCCCACTCCATGAAAGGAGCAGGCTTCACCGCACCACGTACATCCTTGCCCAAGCCACCAACGAGGTGGTGCACGAATACAAACTTGAAGGGTGCCTTGCTCGTATCGAGCGTTTTCGTCAGCCATCGATACTGCGCCTCGCCAAGCGTCATGCTCCAGTTGTCTTCTCCTTTGCGATCACGCGTGAACCAAAATGGATCAAGCACAACAAACAGCGCGCTGCCCCACTCAAAAGCATAAAAGTCCTCCAGCATGCCAGCCCCCTCCTCCGGCTTGGTATTGCCTGTATAGATCCCGCCGGGTTCCGGATTCGGAAAATACTTCTTCCGCATGCCGATGGACCACAGCGGCATGGAGTTCGGCTGGCCGGTCAGCCGTGAGCCCTGCTCACCATCATGATTGCCCAATGCGAGCAGGATCGGCACGCTGTGCGAAATGCGCCCCATGTAAAAGCGCTGAGCTTTATACTGCGACTCGGCACGCGTGTACAAGCTGCCAAATTTATCCACCATTGTCGTATCGCCGAGGTCGATCATGAAATCCGGTTTGTCAGCCAGCATGTTGGACAGCGTCTGCTGATAGACCCTCACATCTGTACTGAGATCGAGATGTGAATCTGCCTGCGTGGTGAAGGTGAAGCTGGATGACGGCACGCGCTGCGTGTGGAAGCTGCGCATTTCATCGCGAACTGCTTCACCACCACGAATGCGATAGGTCAGCTGATACACATAACCGGTGTCTGCCTTCAACTGGCCCAACAGGATCGTCTGTGGCTCCCCTGCGCTAAGTTTGACGACACCTGAGCGCTGTGTCAGCGATGTCGAGCCCGTGCCATAGGAAACAAAGGCCTCCATGTCTTGCCATGCAAGCACGCTCAGCGTCACTGAATCTGCACCAGGTCGGCAAAGCCAGACATTGAAGAGATAAGGTGGTACCACGGCAGGTTCCACCTGCCCTCCAGGTCCAGCCCCCCTGCCCTTGCCACGTTCCTCCTTGGCAGGCTTCGCGTCATTTTGGCCGAGTGCCACAATGACGAACGCTGCCATGGCGCAGAGGATGGAGAGATGCTTCATGGCCGCTCACGATAACTGCCAATGTCAAAAAGGCATCAAGCAAAGACCTCGAAATTGTCAGGGTGCCGTCAAGACGCTGGTTTCATCCAGCTCCGCCAGCTCACTCAGCAAGGTCGTGGCATACGTGCCCTTGGGAAGATCGAAGCGGAATTGCAGATCGCCGTTTTCCAAAACATCAAACGTGGAATTCAGCGGACGCAGGCGCATCACACGGCGCTCCTGCCTCAATCCAAAGGCTTCGAGTCCGGCAGTGATGTCTGAGTATCCAGCCAGCAGTTCCTGTTCGAGGCTGCGCACCTCGCCCACGCTTTGCAGTTCACCACTGCCCCACAAGGGAGCCGTAAGTTCGACGATGCCTTTCTCAAAACGCTCGACCTCATCGCCACGCTGATTTTCCGGCAGCAAAAGAGTGCCGTTGTCTGCAAAACCGAAGACCTCACCCGCCATCGGTTTGTCCCAGGTCCCGGCTGCCATGCGAGCCGCCACGACGACATTGAACAGATGACTGCGGGCGGCGGAAAGCAGGATTCCGCGCAGCAGACGGTCTCCAGGCGTGAACTCGCCGCGAAACATCGCCTGTGCCTTCGCCACATTTTGCCCTTCGTTGCCAAAGCGCTGCGTGCCGAAGTAATTTGGAGCGCCCTTCTCCGTGATCGCCTGCCAGCGCTGTGCGGCAAGTGCCGCATCGAAATCCGGCTCGCGCAGTCGGATGGTGAAGCGATTGCCCAGATGAATGCCACGCCTAAGCTTGCGCGTGTTGCGCGTGATTCGCAGCACCCGCAGCCCCTCCGATTCCAATGCCGCAGGTTCAGGCGATGCCTGCCCCGGCATGTGCAGGCTGAACCACTGGCGCGTGACCGCATGCCGATCCTTCAGCCCGCAATGGCTGACCAGCCTCCGCCGAAGGCCCACCGCGTCCGCCAGTCGTGCCGCCGCCGCATTGCTGTCCAGATTCCGCTTCTCAGCCCATACGAGGCAATGCTCGCCCTCGCCCGATGGTTCAAAACCGAGCAACTCCTCCACCACAAAATCTTCCGGCTGCACCTTGAAACGTGCCCGGCCTAAAGGACCGCCGTGCAGATAAGGAAGATCATTCGAGTCTAAAATCATGTTCAAGACTCTGGCCCGCTCACCAGATGTTTCGGCAGATCCGCCACACGCTCACATCCCACCTGCTCCATCACCTGCTTGAGCTGGCGCTTCAGCATCGTCATCGTGTGATCACCACCGGCTTTGCCGAGTGCCGCGACGCCATACATGAAGGACCGTCCCATGAAGGCAAACTTTGCACCGCTCGCGAGTGCGCAGGCCACATCAGGCCCGGCGCGCAGCCCGCTGTCGATCATGACCGTGGTGCGCTGGCCAAATTTCTTCGCGAGTTCGGTAAGCGGTTTGATCGTGGACTGTCCGGCATCCAACTGACGGCCGCCGTGATTCGAAACAATGAAACCATCCACGCCCAGACCGAGCGCCGTTTCAGCATCCTCTTCGGTAACAACACCTTTCACCACAAGCTTGCCCTTCCAGCGCTCGCGAATGGCTTTGATCTTCGTCGGATTCAAACGGCCCGAGAAAGTCCTGTTCATGAAGAGCCCAAGGTGCTTCATGTTCAGCCCCTTCGGCAGATAAGGCTTCATCGTCTTGAACTCCGGCGCACCTGCCGCGAGCTGGCTGAACGACCACGTGGGATGCAGCATCATCTGGATCACATTGCGCACCGACATGCGCGGAGGAATGGACAAGCCGTTGCGGATTTCCTTGGGCCGATAGGCAAAGGTGGGCGTATCCGCGAGAATGACGAGCACCGGAAAGCCTGCATCCCGCACACGATCGAGCAGTTTATCGCGCAGCGAATCCTCGGCGGGATGGTAAAGCTGAAACCAGGCTTTTCCTTCCGTAAGCTCGGCCACGGTTTCGATGCTGGCCGTTGCGACCGTGCTGAGCGTGAAGGGAATGTTGTGTTGATGCGCCGCCTTCGCGATGATCTCAGTCGCCTTGGGCCAGATCAGTCCCTGCAGGCCGATGGGCGAGACGCCAAAAGGAGCATCGTAGGTGGTGCCAAAGAGTTCCGTCTTCAGGTCTGAGCCGGGATAGTCCCGCAGATACCAGGGCCGCAGTTGCACCTGCCTGATCTCCTCCGTGTTACGTTGAAGATTGATGTTAGAGAAGCAACCGCCCTCCAAATACTCAAAGGCGAAACGCGGCACCCGCTGGCGTGCTCTCTCTCGAAGATGCTCAATAGAGGGGTAGTTGGAATTGAAGACTTCAGACATGGAGCGTGAGTGAATTGCAGTGAAGACGAAAACCACCGGTCGATCAACCCTGGCGGCCCGTCTTCTTCATCGACAGTAAACGCCGGATTTACAATCTTCCAACACCCACACTGCAAATACCGAAACGCACATGGCTCAGCCACCCGGCTCGTGCTGCCTCACTTGACCTCAAACGGAGCATTCGCCGTCGCGGCATGGCCGTTTCCATCACTGACCTAGACATGCAGCCGGTACTTGCCGGCTTTTTTTGGCGCCTTCACCTGGGCCCGATCACCCTCAGTCGAGGTGATCGCACCCTCGACCGCAGCAGGCATCTGCAGGCGTTGTCCAGCATCGTGTCCGGTCTTTTCAGGCAGCACGGCCCAGTGCCAGACGAGAGCATCTCCTTCAGGATCTGCGGCCTCAGCGCGCACCTTGAATGCCGTGCCTGCAGCCACTGCTTCCACCGGAGTTTCCTTCAGAGGCTGGGTCTTGGGCGCACAATTGTGTGGCACCCGTCCGCTCCATTTTTCTTCCAGCACATCCACCGACCCGGTCGTTTCTCCGTCATTCGTCAGCAGGCCGAACCATGTCACCGTGGCCTCATACTTCCATCCCCATACAAACGCATAGCTTCCCAGACACGCTCCGCCTTGCACGATCACTTCGTCATAACCACGCCGCATCATCTCCGCCTTCTCCGTGCTCGTTTGTTCCATTGGTGCGCCGGACTTGCTCTTCGGCCTCTCCCAAAAACCCTGCGGCCCCCATTCCGTGACCAGCCAGGGACGTGTCCAGCCAATCTTTGCCAGTTGCCCGCGCAGAGTGAACAAACCGCCATAAGTATTCACGCCGACATAGTCGAGATGCGGAGCATGTTCGTTCATCCCCTTCGCCTTCTGTTCAGTCATGCCGGCCACGGCGGTGAAGGTCGGATGCGCGGGATCAATCTCCTTTACCATCAGAGCTAGCTTCTCCAGTTGCTGCCAGAAAGCTGGCTGCGAGCCGTCCCCCTCCACCTCATTCCCCAGCCCCCAGGCCAGCAGCGCGGGATGCTCGCGGAATTGCATCACCACCTGCCTCACTCGCTCCTGTTGTTTGGCGCAATGTTCCGGCCTGGAATACGAGAACCATGAGCACTCCGGCTCCAGCCAAATCCCGGCGCTCACCGTCAGCCCGAGTTTCTCCGCCTCCTGCAGCGTCTTCTCCAATCCATCAGTGCTCCAGGTGCGCAGTGAATTCCCCCCACGCGCCGCCAGCATGTCCAGATGCTTCTCGCCACCCGCGCCTTTGACAAAATAGGGCTTTCCACCGCGCAGCATGCCATTCTTCACATCCACCGTCACCGGCACAGGTGCGGCACAGAGAGACAAGGGGGACAGAATCAGCAGCAGCGCGATGACAGGATGCATGTGTATGGAAGAACCTGCGCTACCAGATCACTTTCCCTTTTTCATGCCATCTTTCTTTTTGCCTCCCCCAGGCCCCTTCCCTTTGCCTGGTCCGGGGCCACGCCCCTGCGGAAACTCACCGCGCTCCAGCGCTGCAGACGCCTGCTCTCCGATTCCGGCACGGATGTGTGCCTTGAGCTCCGCCTGGAGTCTGGCCGCAATCTCCGGGTTTTGCTTCGCGAGATCGCGCGTCTCGCCGAGATCCTTGACGACATCAAAAAGCAGTCCTTCCTTCGTGTCCCAGAAATAAAGCAGCTTGTAGTCGCCTTGACGAATCGCGGACTGCGGATGCTCGACCTCAACTACCTGATGCCACACAAAGCGGTCAATCGGGCGTCTCACTGATTCCTTGCCAGCGCTCAGCAGTAACGGTTTCCAACTCCCACCTTCGACACCTTTGGGCAGTGCAAAACCAGGAGAAGCGAAGTCGAGCACGGTGGCCATCAGGTCGTAGCTAATCACCGGAGTGGCACAGTTCACGCCGCCTTTGATGCCGGGCCCGCGAATGATCAGTGGCTCACGGATGCCGCCTTCACCAAGATCACCTTTGCCACCGTTCAGCAGGCTCGTGCGACCACCATTGTCGGAGGTGTAGATGACGATGGTATTTTCAGCGATGTGCAGATCATCGAGCTTCTTCAAGACCGCTCCCACGCAGGTGTCGAGATCCTCGGTCATGGCAGCCATCACAGCACGATCTCCACGCCCGCCTTTATTCGCATTGGCCATGCCTTCGTATTTTTTGAGCGTCGCAGCCAAAGCCTGCGGCGTCTGATGCACCGCATAGTAGGAGAGCTGAAGAAAAAAGGGATGCCCTTCTTTCACCTGAGTTTCCATGAACGCACCCGCCCGGCGCGTGATGCCAAAGGACTGCTTGGGATCCTCTGGATCGGTCGTATCGCCATCCTCGTTCATGGTGATGCCATCGCTCGCATCATAACCCATCGACTCCGGCGTGTGAAACCACTGCCACTTGCCGAAATGCGCCGTACGGTAGGTTCGATCCGCCTTCTTGAGCGTGTTCACCAGCGAGTCTGTGACGGGAGCACTCCAGTTCCGTGCATTCTTGTCGGTCGCGTTCAGCGTGCTCGTGGTCCGTCCCATCTGGATCGCCGCGCGCGAGCACTCGCATTTGCAATGCGCCGCATAAGCCTGCGAAAACGTCATGCCTTGCGCCGCGAGCTTTTCGAGATTCGGCGTGTGAAATTCACGGCTCGCGCTGCCAGGTTCATGGGGCATCATACGCACCGAAGTGCCGCTCCAGGATTGGTCATCGGCGAGGATAAATAAAATATTCGGAGCCTTAGCAAGAGCACTGGCAGTCAAACAAAGCGCAGCAGCAGTGGTGAGGAAAAACTTCATGGATTCAGGACTGCTATTCGGTTTGATTTTCTAAAGGTAAGTAACTCCGTCTGCGTCCGAGGTAAGTCAGGCTATTCCTGCATCATCGGCTTCTTCTTTCCGCCTTTGCCACCCTTGCCTCCTCGGCGGTCGCCGGATCTTTCGCCGCCTTCGACATAACCAGGATTGGGTTTCGGCATGCCCGCCTTGCTGGAACGCAGATAATCCATCATGCGGTTGTCGAGTGCGAGAACGATATTCGGATTCGACTCCGCGAGATCCCTATGCTCCCCAATGTCCTTCGAGAGATCAAACAACATTCGCTTTTCCGTTTCGAAGACCCGGATCATCTTCCAATTCTGGTAAATGATGGCGGAAGCGGGGCCGATCTCATCTTTATCATAATGCGGAAAATGAACGACGAGCTCCTCATGGACACGCTTGGGCGCGGTGTTCGGATCTGTCTTCAGCACGCCCACAAGACTGACACCATCAAGATCTTTCGGCAGCATGCTCGATGGCACCCCCGCCAGTTCCAAAATCGTCGGCAGCACATCCACCGTGCTGGCACGCGCATGGGAGAACTGCCCGGCCTTGATGCCAGGTCCGGCAAAGAGAAGCGGAACACGCAGACCACCTTCCCAGACTGTTCCCTTGCCGTTGGTCAGCGCTCCATTCGCATTGCGTCCCTGAGCACCGTGGTCGGCGGTATAGATGATGTAAGTGTTCTTCAGAGCGTCCAGTTCCTTCAGCTTTGCCAACACAAGGCCGATCGTCTTGTCAATTTCCTCATTCCCTGCGGCCTGCCCGATGCGCATGATGTCCAGGCGATTGCCAAGTCGGCGCTTGACTGACTCCAGCATCTCCGGCGTCGCGCTTTCCGGCTGCTTGCCAGGATAATGCGAGATTTGCAGATAGAAAGGCTTCCGCGCCTTCACCTGCCGTGTCATGAAGTCCATGCCGAGCTTCGCCGTGGCATAGCACTGCTTCGGATTCGGCTCATCGACGTTTTCCGGACCACCATTGCTGTTTGGACCATCATTTTCATCAAAGCCGCTCATCTGCGGGTTCTCACGCCCCACATGCCATTTGCCGAAGTGCGCGGTGGCATATCCCTGCTTTTTCAAAAGCGTGCCGATGGTTTCAATGCCCGCAGGAAGCTGCGATGTCGTCTCCGGCGCGATCACCCTGTCTCCCGGGTTCACCCCTCCCTCCTTCTTGCTTTCGCCGACAAACGTCATGTGCAACTGCGCCGGATTGCGCCCGGTAAACAAAGCTGCGCGCGTCGGCGTACAACGTGGCGATGAAGCATAGAAGTCGGATAATCGAATGCCGTGCTGGGCGATACTGTCGAGGTTCGGCGTGTGTATGTAGTCGCTCGTCGAGCCTTCCGGATTTCTCTCATCCTGCGGCACCGACATCGACGCCCACCCCTGCGCCTCTCCCATGATCACCAGAAAGTTTGGCAGGCTGGCCTCGGCCCTCGCCAAGGCCGGGCAGAACAAAAGGACGCAGAAAAGTCGAAGACGCATCATGGCTACTAAAAGCAGAGTTTACCGCAAAGGCGCACCGGTAACGTCGAGATCAGGCTTCGTGTTCCAGCGCTGCTTCCATTCGGGCTTCTCGATCTTGGTACGGAAGATGATGGTATTGTCGAGTGCGAGGTCGTCGGTCCAAATGAATTTGGCCCCCTCAAAATCATGCTCGTAATAGGGCTGCTTGGGATCGACCTCCTCGACGGTGTACTCTTTCGCGTTCTTCCAGTGGCTGTCGTCGAAATCGACCGCCCACCAGTTCGCGGGCAGTGGCTCTTGCTTCACCTGTGGGTTCGCGGTGTCGCCGTTGATCGGGCCATGGAAAAAGTTTTTGGCCTTCCAACTGGCATTGGTCACGGTGCCATCAGCAAACTTCAGGATGAAGCCGCCATCACCGACGCTGCTGCCGTATTCGAGACCGGTTTTGGGATCGGCATTATCCTTCGCCAGCACTGCAATCGTCATCGGATACTCAGGCAGGAAATCGACGCTCACAACATTGTGCGGCGTGAACTGAATGGGATCAACGGCCACGAGACGACCGTTCACATACAGCATGAACCAATTGTCCGCATAGACATTGAGCTTCATCGTGTCCGCGATGCTGGGTTTGATGAGTCCGGGTGGACCGCCGCCTTTTTTCTTTTTACCGCCACTCTTTCCTGGCTCACCCTGAGCACCACCAGGCCGCTGACCGCTCTGACCTACACCGCCTTGCATCGGTTGCGTGCCAGCACCCGTTTGTGCAGGCGGATTGAAAATGTTGTCGAGGGGCCGCAAACCGCCACTGCCATTGGCCCCGTTTGCTGCCGGCATGGTGGACGGGCCAGGAGGAGGATTCGTTGCAGGAGGTGAACCGGGCGGCTGGTCAGCACGGGGCGGCGGCGGATTCCCCAGAGGCGCATTGGGGGCGGATTGCACCTCTTCCGTCGTGAGTTTGCCATCATGATCGAGATCTGCTGAGTCGAAAATGAACTTCGCCGTGTTGTTGAGTTCAGCACTCGTGATCTGACTATCGTTGTTGGCATCGAGTTCAATAGCATGACGGTAAATGAAGCCCGCAAAAGCGGCACCTTCGCGGATGTCACCTGCAGTTTCGACTTCAGCCGGAGTGATGATGCCATTTTTGTCTGCATCGTATTTTGAAGCCCCCAGCTTCATGTCCGCGACAGTCTCTTCCAGCGTGACGATGCCATCCCGGTTGGCATCGAGTTCTGCACCGTGCATTTGCATCCACGGCCTGCGCTGTCCACCCGGCTGACCGCCAGCAGCACTGGTAGGCGGCGGCATCGGCGGCGGGGTTGTTTCAGGCCGCATTGGCTGAGTGCTGCCTGCGGGTGCCGTGCCACCACGCGAGTAAACCACGCTCAAATCCGCCTTCGCCAGAATTTTGTCATTCATCGCCGCGAGCAAATCTTCCCGAGTCACACCAACACGTCCGGTAGCCTTGGGCTGCGGCTCTGCCGAAAGCGCATAGACATGCAGCGCATACGTTTTTTCTCCTGGACCCTTTGAATGCGGCGGCTCGTATCCTTCCTCTCCTTTGAAGCCGACTCCCTGCTTGCCCACGCCCTTCACGTTCTTCGGCAAACTCGTCGTACTAGCCGGGATGTCCCACATCACCCAGTAGCTCTTCATTTCATTGCCCGGAGCAAGGTGGTCCATGATCAAGGCATAGCTCTTCGTGCCAGCAGGTGCCCCTTTCCATTCGAGCGGCAGTGTCGCACCACTGCCATCGCCGGTGTAGTCCACAGGCAAGGTACCGCCATCAGCTACCTCGGGGCTGGTCAAAACAAAGCCGCTTGATGAAGCAGCAGGTGCCCCGCCACGTCGTTCGCTCGGTTGCTCCGCAGGCGCTACTGCTGTTGTAGGCGAAAGCTCATTCAAATCCAGCTTGCCGTCGCCATTACGATCCAGCGCGGAGAATTCACTGCGAGCCTTCGCCATGGCCGCAGCCAAAGTGCCGCCGCTGCGTTTCGCGGTAAACTCACGCTTCACATTGTCGGCAAATTCTTTGGCAGTGACGACACCATCGCCATTCACATCCATCAAGCTGCCCGAGGCCTGCGGTTGCGGCGGAGGCGGTGCTTCTTCGGGTGGAGGCGGCGGTGGACTGTCCTCAGGCTTCATCCCCCCTTTACCAGGGCCGCCTTTGCCCTTTCCCATTCCCTTGCCTTTTCCGCCACCGGGGCCTCTGCCGCCGCCACCACCCCGGCTCGTATAGACTTCCTTCACCACACCCTCACGGCCATTGTTAAACTCAAAGGGATGTGTGCCATCGCTGTTGATGCTGTAAGCCACGAAGCGCTTATCCCCATCCACCTGATAGCTAAGCTTGTAGCTGTTGGATCCCGTGCTCTCAAAACCCGTGATCACCGCTCCACGCAGGGGCGGTGTATCAGGACGCACAGGTTGCGCACGTGGCTGCGGGTCCACCTGGCCTTCCGCCTCCACGACTTCGCCATGAAACGCACTCTGCAAATATGGCCGCTTCGTTGAGGCATGGTAGTGGTAGCCCACTTTTGCATCTTCATGCCCATGACACACGTCCAGCTTTCCAACTGGCGAGCCGTCCGGCTCCGTGAGACCATAGATTGGATAACCATCCAGCGCATACGCAATCGGCATCCCCTTCCCCGCCACCTCCTGCAAATGCAGCGGCGCGATGTGGTAGTGGTAATCATCCGCTCGTCCGCAGTGACCACCCCACTGGTCCAGTTCGCCGATCTCATATGAAACCTCGCCGCGATTGTTCTGCGGATTGAAGATCGGGATTCCGTTCACGCCGAGTGCGATGGCTCCTCGCAGGAAATGCCCCTCCACGATGGCCGGATTTTTCGCCGGCACAGGGTGCAAAGGAATGCGCCACATGTTGTCCCCCGTGTAGCTCTGCGGCAGCGGCACCTGCTGCTGCCACGCGGTGATGCCCACCATCATGTTGTGATCCGGCAGTCCGTTGGAACCCACGAACAAGAAATCCCTGTCCCACTTCAATTCGAGCCTCTGGAAAGCAAGAAATGGCTTCGCCTCCTTGGGTGCGTTCGCCGCATTGGCCACCGCTGCCGCAGCGAGATTCAACGTGGAAGCCGTCGAAGCCACATGCACCGGCTTGATCTCACCTTCACTCGGCATCGCATGCTGCTGCATCCATTCCTCCAGGACATGCTGGCGCAGGGTCTCTTTGCCGACGGACGCATCGGCTTTCCAGGTATGCGCAAAAGCCGCAGAATTGTTGAACAATCCAATGGACAAGGCAGCAACGAAGATGGCTTTCATATTTCTCACGCTGGAGCAGTGGTGTCAGGTGTTTATCAGCGAATGGCCGCTGATTTGTCAGCAAACCGTAAAGAAACTCGCGAAACCAATTCCTGAAGCCCATACTTTCCCATGCCTTCCGCCACCCGCATCCTCGTCATCGACGACGACACCGAGCTTTCTCAGCTCGTGGCAGATTATTTGAAGCCGATGGGCTTTGAGGTCGAATGCGAGCACGAGGGCAACAGCGGAGCCGAGCGCGCCAACAGCGAGCCGTGGAATGCGATCATCCTGGATGTCATGATGCCCGGCTGCGATGGCTTCGAAGTACTGCGACGCATTCGGGCGAAATCCAAAGTTCCCGTCATGATGCTCACGGGCCGTGGCGAAGAGGTGGACCGCATCGTCGGCCTCGAACTCGGTGCCGATGATTATTTGCCGAAGACCTTTTCATCGCGCGAACTTCTCGCCCGATTGCGCGCCGTGCTGCGGCGTACCGGCTGGGTGGCAGAAACCTCACCACAGGCCCCCATGAAAGAAATCGTGGTAGGACCTCTGCGCATCAATGTGGACTCGCACGCAGTCGTTCTCGGCGACGCTCCACTGGAGCTCACTCCGGCTGAATTCGGCCTGCTGCTCTCGCTGGCCAAAGCCCATGGCCGCGTGCGCACACGCGAGCAACTCATTGAAGATGTCGCCGACCGTGAATGGGATGTGTTTGACCGTGCCATCGACATGCACATCTCCACCCTGCGCCGCAAACTCGGGGACGACCCCAAGAACCCGCAGTTCATCAAAACGGTGCGTGGTTTCGGCTATCAGCTTGTCACACCAAACCGCTGATCCCTCATGCCCCGCCTGCGCCTGCCTTTGTATTTGAAGATCCTCCTCTGGTTCGGGGTGAATCTGCTGATGCTGGCATTGCTCGTCTTTGGCTTCCTCAGCATGCAGTTTCGCATGAGCCTCGACTGGATGCTCTCCGGAGAGGCTGGCGAGCGCATCGCTGCCATCGGCGACACCATGACGGACAAGCTTTCCCGGCTGCCTGAGAAGGAATGGCCAGAGATGCTGCAGTACTACGAAACACGTTATGACGTGACCTTCGCCCTCTTCAGCAGCAGCGGGACTCAGGTCATGGGCACCCGCGTGCAAGTTCCTGCCGAGGTGCAGCCAAGACTCATCGACCGGCGCAGCCCAGGCGACCGGCCGCCACCGCGTCGGCCTCCACTCGGTGCTTCCAGAAACAGACCCCCGGATGCACCGCCCAAGCCACGCTTCCTTCTGCGTGCTGGCGATCCGGCCCATTATTGGGCAGGCATCCATCTTGACCTCACTCAGCAAAGCGACAACCGCCCGCTGACCCTGATCATGGTATCCAACACCATCACGGGTGGCGGCCTCTTCTTCGACTTGTGGCCCTGGCTCGGCCTCGCCGCTGCAGCACTGCTGCTCTCCGCCCTCGTCTGGATGCCCTTTGTGCGTGGCATCACCGGTTTCATCAGGCGGCTCAACCACGCAGCAGGCCGCATCGCCCAGGGAAATTTTGGCGAACGTGTCTCGCGCAGCCGCAATGATGAGCTAGGAGAGTTGTCATCCTCCGTAAACACCATGGCCGCCCAACTCGGTGAATATGTGGCCGAGCAGCGGCGCATCACAGCAGACGTGGCGCATGAGCTGTGCTCACCGATCGCGCGCATGCAGATGGCACTTGGCGTGGTGGAACAACGCAGCACGCCGGAACANGCNGGNTANNTNNAGAAACTCGACGCCGAACTCCAGCACATGGCACGGCTGGTCGAAGAGGTGCTCGCCTTCTCCAAAGCCGAGACCCTGCCCGAACGCGAAACCGCCGAAGACATCCATCTGCATGAGCTGATCGTTGCCGTCATTGCCCGCGAAGCTCCTGATGCGGATATTCAACTGAACGTACCCACCGAACTGCATCTGCATTCACTGCGTGACGCGCTCGACCGCGCCATCGGCAATATCCTGCGCAATGCCGTACGCTACGCCGCAGATTCCGGCCCTATCCAAATCCATGCCGAACAGCAGGATGGTAACACCGTCATTCGTGTGTCCGATCAAGGCCCCGGCGTGCCGCCGGATGCCTTGCCGCGTTTGTTTGAGCCGTTTTATCGCCCGGAAGCTGCTCGTCGCCGCTCCACCGGCGGCAGTGGCCTCGGCCTAGCCATCACCAAGCACTGCATCGAAGCCTGCCGTGGTACTGTGACCGCACGACTACGCGAACCGACCGGCCTGGAGATCGTGATTTCCATTCCCGCCGAGTAGCAGTCCTCATCCCGCCTTCTTCAGTTCCGCCAGCATCTCCAGCAGGTTGTCAGTGAGAATGACACTCGTTTCCTCCTGCACACTGTTCGTGCCGAGCCAAGTCTCGTAGCCGCCGAGCTTGTGCTGCTCCAAAGTGGGCAGATAGCCGTGGCGGCCATTGGCAAGACCGATGACCATCGTTTGCGAAAACGGACTCCTCTTTTTCAAATCGAGACCGATTTCCACAAAGGTCTCAAAGGGAATGCCGCACACGGCAAAGTCACCGATGCGAATGGCCTGAATTTTTACCGTGAGCGTCTCTTCTTTTCGATCCGCCGCAGCTACGACACTGCCCGCGTAGTTTTGCGCCAGACGGGGCAGTTTTTCGATGGCTTCTTTGTCTTTCACCGCGAGCACCGCCTTTGCCTCCGCGACATCCTGTGCTGACGGCCGCCGATACTTCAGCGTGATCTCGCGCTGCAGCATCCCGAGCGTCACATCGCCACGATGCTTTTCGATCTTCCGCTGTGCAAACCACGCAGTGTCTGCCGCCTTCTGCGCCACGATTCGGATCTGCTCAAACGGTTCACGTGGAGGCCGTGTCGTCCCAAAAGGGATGTTGTTGATGTCACCTGAGGTACCATTCGACATCATCGCAACAAAGTTCTCATCGCCATGCACTCGCGAAGGCATGATGCGCGCAAATTCGCCAAAATAGTCTGCCGACATCTGACCTCCCGGTGAGCCCCCAACATAGTGCAGGGAATAATTCGCGAACACAGCGATGGGTTTCCGCTTCGCATCCTGCACTGAAATGATCGTGATGTCGGGGTCCGTGGGTCCGGCAGGATGATCAAGAACACCCGGGCTGCTGTCAGGGTTCATTTTGACGGTGTCCATCTTGCCAAACGGATTCAGCGGCATTTTCCCCGGCTTGAGGTACCAGCGTCGGTTAAACACTTCATCTGCCAGCGGATGCGCTGCGGCCCCCACAGCCGCTGCTTTCAAGTTAGCATGAGCTTTGATGATCGATTCTGCCACGCCCTCCACGAACAATTTGCGATACGCCGCCGCTGGCTCGCTGCGTGTGTTCAACGGTGGTCCGCTATGCGTGTGTGTGGAGCTGATGAGCATCCTGTCAGCCGTCATGCCCGTCTTTGCCGCTGCGATGGCCTTGGCCTCATCCAGCACATCCAGCCCTGCGCCCAAATTGTCCACCACGACTATCGCCACGGTGGTTTTGCCATCATCCAACACCAGCGCCCGCGCATGCATCGGATCATGGGCGCTCTGTGCCAGGTTCGCACTGAACCCACCCGGCATGTTCAGCGGAAACACCTTTGGCGTGATGTCTAACGCGGCGGCTCCAGCGCGAATCGCGTTGGTTTGCGCATATAGCGCGGGAACAATGATGAGCAGAGCGAAGACGATAGATTTCATGACTCGTCTATACGCACTCAATAGAACTAGTTCTCACATCAAAACACACGACGCATGCCCCTACTGCGCAGTGAGAAAGGCCAGCAAATCACGCAATTCTTGATCCGTCAGTGACATCACAAGCCCCTGCGGCATGAGCGATGTTTTCAATTCCGTGCGCTTCACAATGTCCGTCTGCGGAAAGGAGCGCTCCTTGCCAGTGAGATCACGAAAGACCTCTGTGTTGGAAGAACGCAGCATGATGCCGATAAACTCGGTGCCGTCCTTGAGCTTCACCTGTGAGGGGTAGTACTGCGGTGCCACCTCACGGCTGGGCTCAAGAATGGAACGCAATATCGCCGCACGATCCCCCTGCTTCGAGACAAGGCTCAAATCAGGGCCAACCACGTTACCGCGTCCGCTGTGACGATGGCAGGTGGCGCAAAGACCCACTTTAGAATGGAAGAAGATGCGACGACCTGCATCCACATCAGCTTTACCAGGCAGCGCATCCAGCAGCTTCAGCCACGCTGCCGTATCATCAAAGACTGGGCGAGTCGTGCTCATGACAAACGAAGTGTCCTTGTCAGTATAGCGCAGCGCACGCCGGGCTTCATCGCGCAGACTGCCGGCCTTGCCAGCGGCCAGTTTCACCAGCAGAGTCTGCTCCTCTGCTTTAGTTGAACTGGCAAGTCCCGCAATAGCATCCGCACGCACCTC
>TBL_comb48_EPIDRAFT_1001176_pt1 | contig 19598 bp, 14 predicted proteins | sample TroBogEpilimnion_37_FD_10681 | JGI IMG/M metagenome (IMG submission 10681)
GGATTAGCATTGTCAGTTTGAGCAACTGCAAATGTGTCACTCGCATCTGATTGAATTGAAACTACCTTAATGATGTTTTGACGAGCACCATTCGAAATTTTATCGAATGTTTCCCAGTCAATAACATATTGAATGCCTGGTAGCATCTTGCGGTGGTCAGGTAGAATTGCCTGGCCTACTCCTGGCTGGAGTTGTACTGTAACTGAACGTGAAGGCATGATACCTTTCCTTTCTTAAAACTTTATATTAATAAGTACCATTACTTAAGAATACTGGACTGGCCAATTGTGAACCAGGGTTTGTAACCTTAAGATTATCACCCTTGAGAGTTCCAACAGGACTAGAATATTGTTCTGTTCTACTGGTGTACATGAACTGTACACTCTTAGGGAATGTCATTTGACCAATGTTAACTGTTTCATCAATCATAACATTTACAATTGTAGGGTTATTGTAAGTAATAGTTCTTACAGCAGCTCCAGTAGTTGGATCAATAATAACTTTTTGTAGTGTAATTGTTCCAGTATTTGCTAGCTGGGCTTTAAAAACACCCAGTAGGTCTGAAATTGGAGTTACTACACCAGTACCTGTTTGATAATCTGTATATGTTTGATAAAATGCTTCCCAAACTTCTGCATTCCATTGTTCACGGAATGTTACTTCCAACGAACCAGCTTCCAAAGCTCCTGGAAAAGCAATCTCTACAGGATACTCTGAGTCTAATGGTTGAATGGCTTGAGGTGTAGCTACTGCACGTGGTGCAGTTTCTCTAATAACATCAACATAAGCTAATGTTGTACCAGCAGTTCCATTAGTAGCGGTAGAAGAACCACCAGCTGCAGGAGTAGCTGTACTATTAACCCAAGTTAGTCTGGTATAGGCTCCACCTACGCGAAATCTTGACTGTGCCATATGTGAAATCTCCTATTATTAAATTACTGCAAGTGCACCAGTTGAAGTATTAATGCTGAGTGCAACATTGATATAGTTCAACGGGAGTGTTGGTGAATATTGGAACGCTACATCTATTTCAGTTAAATTATTTGGATTCTGTGAATAAGTTGGCGTTGTAAATGCTTGGATCAATCCAGTTGTTACAGCTTGTTGCAAAATAGCATTTACGTAACTTTGAAGAGTTGTGAACGTAAGGGCTGTAATTGGAGAACCAATAAGATTACTATTAGTTAGATTTGTCTCAAGAGTAGTAGCCAATACATCACCAATTGCTTGAATTGAAAGCTCTTGAGTAATCCAATTAGATGTATTTGTAGTCATACCTTGACGAACTATAATTGTACCATTATTGTTTTGTCTAGCAACTGTTACACCATAACTCTGTAGTGTAGTACTGTTAGAAGCACTAATTTGATTAGGTACTCCAACGAATCCACCAACTTGTTTGTTGGTAATTGGAACTTGAACACCAGCTTGGCCTACGAATAGACCAGCAAGAGCAGCTGCCAAATAATAACCAGGAATTTGAGTAGTTCCAGTTGTAAGACCAGTTGTACTATTAATACCTGGATTATAGGTCATTACTTGTGGAGCAGCAAGAGTCATTCTTGTACTATAAGTATCTGTAGCAATTGAGCTGGATGTATTAATAAGATTAGTAACACTAGAATCCATACCAATAAATGCTCTTTGGAAAATGCTATTTTTAGCTTGAGCATCTAGGAACTGAGCAATTCCCCCAAAGAGTGAACCAGTTGATTGTGTATTATAAGATGTATCATATACTAGAGGAACAATAATATCAAATGCATCACTTCCAGCACCTGATTGAATTGTTGTTAGATAGTCACTAGTTGAGCCACTGACAGAAGCAATATTAATACATGTTACTGATTGAGCACCATTTTGGAATGCTAGGAAAGCAGCTAGTGTATTTGGAGAGGCAATTTGTGGAGATCCATTTGTATAAGTAAATGCAGGTCCAAAAACATTCTGTACAGCATTAAAGTTAGTAAACTTATAGTAAACTCCTGGTACACAGGTGCTGTACTTATATGTAGCTCTTACCCATGTTTGATTTTGTACCCAGTTGTTACTTCCACTAATTGTAGAAAAAGTAGTCACTCCACTAACTGTAGTTGGTACTGTATAGTTACCAACCTGGCTAATAGATGCACCTGTAGTAGCATTTGCTACAGAAAAATTAGTAACTGTACCACTCTGTGAAAGAGTAAAAGTCTGAACTCCACCACTTGCTACGGTGTATTGAAAAGTGTCTGATTGAGTAGCAGTTGGTAGATTACCGGATGGTACCCAACCAAAGAAACAGATGTTGAGTCCAGCTACCCCAACAGAAGCTACTGAAGGGTTTGGCCCTTGAGTAACGTATACTCCTGGTGTTTGATAGTTTGCAATAGGCATAAAGATCTCCTTACATTACCTTCGTGTGTGTTAAATTAATAATTACAATGTTTATATTTGAAATAGTTTGACTTCTATTCATATATTTTACCATTAACGACAAGGGTTCCACTTGCAAGAATTGCAGAAACTGTAGGAACATTATAGTAAAATTTACTTTCATAAGCTTGTCCAACACATTGAACTCTAAGTGTTGACTCGTATGTTAATTCTTCTGGGCTATATGGTGTACCCGGACTAACTGTATCTCCAAGACTGGTTACTGTGCTTTGAAGAATGGTCATACCCACTAGATCATTGGCATTTATACTACTATAGAAAGCTGTTGATGCTGGGCTTACGTAATCCATAAGTATTAGGTTATAGAGTGAATCCCATAATCTATCTCTTTCTTCAGAGTGCATTGCTAATATTTGAAAGTCAATTACCCCTTCAAAATAGATTTCTCTAGTTGAAATTACCTCAGGTGATCCAGAAATGGTTACATAAACGTCTGGATTCATTCCAGTCCATTGACTCTTGGTTGGTCTAAATTGAACAAAAATAGCAGGCCATTGAACTTCTTCTAGTGGATATTCAATTGTTACACTATTGGGTGTAAGGTCAATCGAAGTATCGTTTGGATAATTAAATTGTCCAGTTAGATTGGGGTTATATTGGGTATTAATAGTATTAAACCCTGATACAACAGCCTCTACAAGTGCTGTCTTAATGGCTGTTATAAACATTAATCTCTACCTTTGAGTATGTCCATTAGTTCTTGAGCATCAGATTGATCAAGCATTCTAATTACTTCTTGTCCATTTGTTGTTTGAGCCCATTCACTTGTTGCTTGTCTCAAAGATCTTTCAATAAATTGAGTTCCCTTAATACCAGGATGTCTCCAGCTCAATTTAGATTTAATAATCTGTCCTTTTTCATTTCTAGAAAGAATTTTTCTTTGACCAATATTTGAATCAGTTGCTCTTCTAAAATTAATTGTTCCATTAGCATTTCTAATTGGTATAGTTTTTCCTGCCAACTCCCATTGTATATGAGGTTGAGTACCTTGATCTTGATATAACATATAATGAACATCAGGTGGAATCTCAATACCAATTTCACCCTCTTCAGAAGAAGGTATTAATCTAGATGCTCCCAGACCAGTTTTTTTAGGTGCTAAACCTCTAGCAATTTCTACTGCTCTTTGAGAAATCTTTTTAGTAATATCATTGGGCATTCTCATACTATACCAATGGAACACTATAATAAGGATGACCTGGCCATAAATTTTCAAGAGTTGCCATTTGATTGACAATAATATTATTTGTTGGTGGTTGTAATGGTTGTAGACCAACTCTATAAGGAGGTTGAGCACTATTAGTAGGACCAGTTCTAACAGTTACTGGGCTTACTGCAGAGACTTGAAATCTTGTAGTAATGACTGTAGGAACATTACCCTTCCATTCTGATACTCTACCAACTATATCACCTTGTCGAAGTTGAGGATACCATGAAAATTGAACTTGTGGATTTTCTTTCCAAAATTGTCCAGTAGAAAGGTTTACTCTTACCTCTGGAGTATCACTTGCTAACATATAAAGATGATATGCAATAGGTTGAAATCCACCAGTAAATGTTGTACCATAACAATCTGGGCAATAGCTGTTACCAGTTTGTCTATAAGCCTTACTAACTCTAGCTTGAACAATTGGATTAGGGTTAGTAGGGTTTACACTATCTTGACAAGTTTGACAATACCCAACTAAACCAGCAGCAGCATCTTCAGCTCTCCAAAGTAGTCTAACTACACACTCTTCCCCAAACCATTGTAGAGCTTCATCATGAAATCTCTGTTGATCAATTTGAGCCCAATTTTCTATTTGTTTATAAACATATAAAGGACTTTCAACTTGATAGGGTAAAGTACCAAAAGGCTGAGGAGCTGCAGTAATAGTACTATATGAAGGATTTGGCGGTGTTTCTGGAAATATTGGGTTATTGGCCATTATTCTTTAAACTGGGGGTTTAAATTTTTAAAGGATTGTAATGCATGTTCCATGGCTTGTTGTTGATTGTCAGATTGACCATTGACATGCATTTCAGGATGCTTCATATCACCATGTTGCCATCTTCCATTTTCATGAACATGAATAAATTTATCGTTTTCATGAAAATCTGGATGTTCATAGGTCATTGTATTAGAAGTAGCTCCTGGTGGAGTCCATTCACCATTATATGCTTTTCCAATACTCATCCACTTGTTCTTAGGATTTCTTTGATTACCCGCAATATCATGTAGATAAAAAGGATTCTTAATAGTAGATTGATTGAATCTATTATTCCATTCATTTAAATGAAATGGTTCTTCTGATGCATAACGGTCTTTCCAACTCATTAGCCACCTCCCATATTAACTGCAGCGTACATGAAGTGTGGACGTGCAGGGTTAACAAACATTCGTGGAATAAGTCCACCTGCAACCAAAAGGCTTCTCTTGGAACCAACCATATACCAACGCTTCATTTGACGAAGTTGCTTGTCAGCAATTTCTTTCTCCATCTTATAGAGATCCATCCAACGGTTATAATAATCTCTTCGATTCATCCAGGCAGCTGTCATACCTTCTGGGGTTGGTTGTTCAATATAATTTCTAGCAATATGTTTTACTAGATGGGCGTAAGTTTGAGTTGCTAATACCCCATAGTAATTGGTGGGGTAGGGAGCCATTGCATTAAATCCCACTTCAAATGCAGGTTTAAAGATAGGCTGAAATTCATAATTAATATAGTCCATGGCTTCTGTAGTCATTAAAAAAGCAACTTCTTCGTAGATATTAAATCCACTTTGTTGAAGTTCTTGTAGATATGGACCACCACTACTTGAATCAAAACTTTTATCTACTCGGTGAACTATACCAGCAGCAATTTGTCTCTCATCATAAGTAAGATTTTGCCAATAGGGCATTTGATCACTAATAACAAAATTATCCTGGTAAAATCTTCCACTACCACTAATAGTATAGCTCCAATTGACTTGGTAATTACCTTGGATAGAAGTATCACTAGATGTTAACATGAATTGATAAACACCAGGAGATTCGTAGGTTGCTTGAGTTCCACTTGGTACTAGATAAGAACCAGTTTCTGAATTAACAACATTAAGATAGACTAAGTCATTATCAGGATTAGTCAATACACCCTGGGTGTAGATCATAATTCCTACTGGTTCAACAGCATATTGTGGTATTGGTCTAATTCTCATTATTTATCCTTTAGAAAGTAATACTACCGTAGGTATTTTGGAAGATGTAATAAGTGTAAGACCCATTAGTACCTGTACTGCTGGCTCCAGTTGAACTTGATGCAGATCCTTGACTGGTTAGCCAGGAAATAATAACAGTACCTGAGGCACCGCCTTGTCCATATGTTCCACCTGCGCCAACACCAGCCCCTGTAGAGCTATAACCAAATCCACCACCACCACCTGCTACTGTACCATAAATATTAGATGCTACAGTACCCGTAGGGGTTATTCCTGCACCACCATTGGCTGTACCTGATGCTGCACCTCCTGCACCACCACCTCCTCCACCACGAGTACTAGTACCACCAGCCCCTGAATTTGCTGTAGGAGCACCGCTATTTCCACCATTACCACGGTTGCTAGTATGAGTAGAGTTGTTTGCTACTCCACCACCATTTCCTCCAACTACATTTACGATATAACTAGAATTTTGATCTATTACATAGGAGTTATTACCAGCTGTACCTCCGACATTCCAAACGGTACTACCTCCACCATTTGAACCACCAGTAGGATAGAGAATAGTAGTACCCTTAGTGACAGTAGTGGTAGTATATTGATAACCACCAGCACCACCACCTCCACCTTGACTACCACCACCACCACCTGCAACAGCGTCTATATATACTGTAAATGTAGTTGGGGGAGCAGTCCAAACAACTACTGAACCCGTCGTACCAGCTGTACCAACACCAGAGTTATTGTATGGAGTAACTGTAAATGTGTAAGAACCACCTGATGTATAGGTCCCAGTTAGAGTTTTAGTAGTGACATTTCCAACATTTACTGTTTGAGTACCATCTGAAACTGTATAGTAAGTTACAGCTCCACCGGTTGATGGTGCTGTCCAATTGACTGTTACTCCAGTAGAACTACCACCTGTAATACCTACACCAGTAACTGTGCCTGGCGGGGCAGTTGTATTTGGAATAATATTAGTAATAGAAGTAGCAGAACTACTACCACCAGGCCCATCTGCTCTTACATAAAATGTATACCCTGTATTATAGGCGTAATTTACAAAACTTAGAGTTGGTGTAGTAGCTGCAGATAGTGTTCCAGCTCTATTAGTACCAAGGGTACTAGAATTATTGAATGCAGAGTTGCTATCATAAAATACAAATGTGTCTACTGGACCACCAGCTCCTTGAGACCAGCTCCAAGCAAGATTAGCATAATTATAAGCACCTGCAGTTAATGAAAAACCTGTTGGTGCAGCTGGGGGAGTATATGGATATGGAGTTACACTATTACTTACAGAACTATAGGCACTAGGTCCACCTGTTCCATTTGATAATACTTGGAAAGTATAAGCTGTGCCTTGAACAAACGTATCAGTAAAAGTATAAGGGCTAGAAGTCACTCCATTAAATATAGTTCCATTACTACATTTTACTGTATAACTGCTTGGGGTAGGCCCAGTAGATGGAGGAGTAAATGCTACAGAAACTTGAGTGTTACTGATTATAGTAGCTGTACCAATAGTAGGTGCTTGAACAACCGGGTTAGGTACAAATGGGCTTGGAGTACCAGTAACAAATGCACTAACTCCACCATTATAAGGTGAATTATTGATAGATTGTACTTGCATTGAATAACCAGAATTAGCAGGAAAAGAAGCCCCACCTGTTCCATACCCCAAAGTAATAGTAGTAGTTGGAACTGATACTGTGCCACTAATGACTTGGTTGGTATCTTTAATATAGTAACTAAGAGGAGTACCACTAATAACAGGAGCGGTCCAATTGACAACTACACTGGTTGTGGTACCTGTTACAGTAACATTGGTTGGTGCACCTGGCGATTGAATATAAACGTATGGAATTGTACCACTAGAAGTACTATAAGTAGTACCATAGACGTTATTGGCACCCACGGAAAATGCATAGAGTGTATTCGGGGCATATAGCCCAGAAAGAGTTAAAGGACTAGCTGCACCAGAAATTGTCAAGGTACCACTAGAACTTGCAGCCTTTAATACAAAGAAGGAAGGTACTCGTCCAGTAGCAGCAGGTGTAAAAGTAGCTGTTACTTTTCCGGAGTTGACTATTGTCAAACTATTTAGAGTTGGCGCAAATGGTAAGAGATACGCTGTCTCTGCGGAAGCGAGAACTCCTGGGATCACTAGAGAATATCTCCAGCAATTACCCAGCCTGAGCTACCCAAATAAATAGCAGCAGCTACTGAATATTGAGCCCTCAAATAAGGAGCATTAATTGTCGAACTAGTAGATATAATATTAGAACCACTAAAAGTAACTGAACCAGCACCCTGTCTAATAACAGTGGTTTGTTGTCCATAAATAAAAGGAGAAATTGCTGGAAGATAGACTATAGTATTGCTGGCTGTATTCATACGAATAATATTATTTGCATCAGCTGCAGTAATTGTATAACTAACTGTTTGTGGATTATCAAAATAACTAATTCCACTAACACTAATAGTGGCATTACTTAAAATTCCAGTAACAGTAGTTGCATTTATACTACCAGATATATTTACGGTACTAACTGGACTGACAACTGCTGAACCAGAGATAGTAGCGTTAGATAGATTACCATAAATTTGACTACCAGAATGTGTTGCGTTAGATAAATTACCATAAACAGCTACTCCTGAAATAGTAGCATTGGAAAGATTACCAAAAACTTGGCTACCAGAAATAGTAACTCCTGGAGCTAAAGCACCTGATGTAATTGCTGTAGCTGGGACGGAAGGGCTTGCCCAAGCAGGTGCAAATGCACCACTAGCTGTAGCTTTAAGTACTTGACCACTTGCTGTTGGCGTAGGAAAATCTCCGTTTGCCATCATATTGGCAATACCATAATCTTGAATGGTGGCACCATGAACAAAAGGAGTACCAGCAGGCCAAATAGTTGAAGCAAGAGCGGTTGTTCCCTCCATACCTCTTTGTACAGTTACAGATGAACTTCCTGATACAGATTGAGTTACCCAAACAATTTCTGTGTTAGTAGTAGATGTAATACTTGCTGCAAAAGGAGCAGGATTAATTGCAACAGGGATATAGTCATTACCACTATTTAGTGTAACAGGAAAACCACCTGATACAGTCATTGTAGTACTAGTTACACTACAGAGACCAGTAATAAAGTCATATCTTAAACGAGACATTTAGCCTACTTTGTTGGAGGGGTGTGGATCGATTGAGCGTTAATGGCATTAGTATTAAAACGCAAATAAGTTTGAGGAAGTCTTCCATCTTGATTTACATGAACATAACTAGGATCACCTTGCTGTCCATGAGAAATTGTTAATGGATTTTTAGCATTAGGTCCAGTTACATCTACTACAAGAGCAGTATGCCATCCTGTTCCTGGACCATAAACAATTACATCACCAGGGATAACATCTTTAAGAGCAATTTTTTTACCATGAGCAAGAAGAGTTCCGGTATAACCTGTATGATTATAGCTTTGAGCATTTGGGTCAGGAGCACCAGCCCAATTGTAACAAAGAGTAACAAAAGCTGAGCAATCAGCAGTTACTGGTAATTTGCCTGGGTGTCCAATACCCGACATTCGTTGAGGTCCTTCTGAATATGTAAACTTACCATGATTAGTGGCACTCCATTTGGCCCAAGCAACAATATTATCTCTTACATCAGTCATAAATTCTCCTTATACTTATTAGATGTTTTTGATAGCAAATTACATTTAGTTGTTGTAATTTGGATCTGGAATTTGAGATTCACCAAGTTGATCATCTTGTTCATTATAGTCCTCAGGGACATCGTCGAAGATCTCTGTCTCATCTCCTGGAATTGGTCCAGGTCCTGGGTTAGATGGAATTACGTAATAGTTAGTTTGAATTTCTGATTCAATAAGATCTTCATTTGCAATTGCTCTAATATTCATTACGGCAGACTTAATAGCAAATTGTGCCCTTGCAATGGCCAATGCAATTGCTTTTTTAACAATTGTTTTAGACTTACTAACTTGAATTGCATAAACTGCTGTAACTTTAACACCACGGTTATTAACATAAGATTTAGTAACTGTAACAGCAGCAGCTTCAAGTACAACTGCTTTTTTAAGTGCATCTAATCTTCTAATTGGTGGGTCACCCCATGGTATATAAAGTACTCTAGCTAGTTTATTTAACTTAGTGACTCTTACAACAGTTGCTATACTAACTACTATTGCATTACCAAATTTTTGTAATACTGTATTTTTTAGAACAAAAGCTCTAGTAATAGTTATAGCTCGTGATTCTCTAACATAAGTATAGAGGCTAGAATACTTAGCAAAGAGAACAACTAATGCAATAGAATTTTTAAGACTTCGTGTAGCTTTATATACTTGAGCTAGGGAATTCAAGAGTATTGTACTAAATTTACTTTGAGTAACTGTTTTTACAGCACTTGCTAGAGCAACTGATTGAGCTACAGAGTTTTTAATTGAAGCAACAGTTCTAGAACCATTAGCTAAGCTAATTAAATTAGCTTGAGATAGTCTTTGGTAATAAATATTACGGGTACTCTTTGCAAATGATACAGCTGTTACTCTAACTCTAAGAACTGCTAATCTAACTCTACCATCAAAAGGAATTGCAAGTTGAATAGCTTTAGATAGTTTATATAGGGTTACAGTTCTAAAAGTTTTGGCTCTATTAATAGTTCTAGCTGTACTCTTACGTACAATAGATATTTGCTTACTGTCTCTTACCAATTGTATCTGTCTAGTTATAGAATAGACAAGATATATAATACCTTTATGTATATCCGTTGATTGAACTTGTAGAATCAAAGATGACCTAAGTAAGGTTGCAGCCTTATTTACTCTAACTAGACTAATTTCAATTACTTGGGAAGTCTTCTTGAGAGTAGTTCTCTTAGTATTTTTGACCAATTGAACTATAATGGCACTAGCATTTTTTAATCTATTGATAGACTTAGAATCTTTGGCAAGTTTAATAACTGTAGCAAATGCTTGTCTTGGAAATGTAGAGAATTTAAAAGCTTGGGATCTATTAATAACTCTAGCCGTAGATTTTCTTACTAGGGCATAACTTCTTGTAACATTGACTAGAGTTGTTTGAATCACTTGAATTGCTTTATTGTGTAATGCTCTTCCTGATACTGAGATCAATTGAGCTGAAAGTACAAAAGCTTCAAGAATATAATTAACAATTGGACTATCAAAAGCACGGTTTATTACTCTTGCTGTAGAACTCTTCAATAAAGTTACTGTTTTATTTACTATTGGAATTTGAATAAAATTAGCAATTGATTTTTTGACTAAATTAACTATTCTACTATCTGAAACAATAGCAATTGCAACTGCAGTAGAATTTCTAAAAGATGTTACCGTTCTATTTACAGTTGCTAATGAAACATTCAATACTGTAGAAAGTCTAACAAAAGCATTATATCTAGAAGCTTTAGCAAAATTAATTGCAACTATTTTAGCTCTTTTTACAATAAGTCTAACTGGACTAAGTGTAGCTAGATTAATAACTCTAGCTGATGATGATTTTAGAAGAGTAACTAGTCTATTGGCAGAAGCAATTTGTAGTTGAATAGCTTTAGCTACTCTAATAGCTGCAATTTTTCTAGTTGTATTTACTAATTGTACTGTAGTAACAAATACTTTTACTAGGTATACAATCAAAGGACTTTCACTAGCAATATTAACACTAGTAACAAATACCTTTACCAGGTAAACAATTATTGGGTTATCTTTGACTATATTAATTACTGTAACACTAGAAGACCTAGCTAGAGCTATTGATCTATTCACGTTAGAAATTTGTAATTGAATTATTTTAGAAGCTCTAGTGAGTACAAGAGTTCTAGAGTTAGAAGCAAGTGATACTGCATTAATGAATACTCTTCTAATAATTAAATTATAAGGATTATCTCGTACTATTGAAACAGCAAGTACACTAGCTCTTTTTACAATTCTAGTAATTGGGCTAGTAGTAATAATATTTATTACTTTAGCAGATGCAGACTTTAAAAGTGATACAAATTTATTGGCATTAGTTAATTGAGTTTGGATAACTTTAGAAACTCTAATAAGTGCTAATTTTTTAGTATTAGAAGTCATTGATACTGAATTGATATATACTTTTACTAAGTATAAGATTAATGGACTGTCACGTACAATATTAACAGTTAAAACAGTTACCCTTTTTACTATAAGTCTAATTGGGGATAGAGTAGTTAAATTAATAACCCTAACTATAGAATTCTTCAATAATACAGTAGATTTACTTACATTAATTAATTGAGTTTGAATGACTTTAGAGGCTTTTATAAGATTTAAAGCTTGAGTAGTATTGGCTATTTGAATAAAATTAATGTAGACTTCTTTAAATTTATTCCTCATTTGTTCAGCTTGAGCTAAAGAAACCATAGTAACAAATACTTTTTTAAGTAATACAGTTAATGGAGTTTCTTTTGCAAAATTAACTACAGTGGCAAAAACTTGCTTTAAAGAAGTTGTTGCTTTTGAAGTATTAGCTATTGCTATTTCTGTAACATTAGCAAATCTAGTAATAAATGAGTTACGAGATGCTGTTACAAGAGAAGTAGCATTTGCAATTGCTCTTTTAACAAAAAGACTGATTGGTGAAGTTGAAACTATATTTACTGTATTTGCTAAAGCAGTTTTAAAATGACTTGCTTTTTTAGTAACTTGTGACATACTAACTGTTAATACATTAGTACGCTCATTCCAAATATAACGTCTATGTGCTTCAGCAAATGCTATACCTACTGCAATTGAATCCTTGAAATAGTGAATATTATGTGGATGTCTATTTGTTCCATATCCACCACGGTAACCCAATTCAAAGATTTGAGTATTGGGACTATAATATCCTCTAGTATATTGACGTGAACCTCTTCTTACTGGTTCTGGGTGTGGGGCAACCCCAATACCACCACGATATCCTAACTCATAAAGTTGAGTATTAGGACTATAATAACCTCTAGTTAATTGACCTTTAGGTCTAGTTTCAACGGGTGGGTAGGGATTAGGCCCTGTAGGCTGGCCAGCAAAATATGTCTCAAAAACATTACTATTTCGAGAAAAATATCCTTTGGTTATATTTTTTTTAGGCGTTTTAGCCATTTTTAACTACAACCAGGGTAGGGTGGTGGGAATCCAAATACTAGAATCTATATCGTACTCATACACCTGTGAAGGTTCAAATTCAAAAGGAGTGCCTAGGTCTTCTGGGGCTTCAGATTCAGCATACCAGATTTTTTCTTTCCAAGAATATACACAATTTTCATCAAGTGTAGGTATATGTGGAATTACTTTAGACATATTGGGGAGAAGTTGTGCAAAATCATAATTATCATAGATCATCTGTAACATAACTGGAAAAGTAACTTTATGCCAGAGTGTTGTGGGATCTTGTTCAATAAATGGTCTATCTTCTAGGGCGCTGGCTAACCCAGGGTTCATATCTCTTTGATCAATAGTAGTAGCCAACGGCTTACCATATCTCATATTTGATCCATTTGCAATCATAGAACATGCAGTACCAGCACCTTTATAATTTGCTATCCCTACCCAGTTAATATACCAAGTCGTTTTAACACCATCAATAATCTCCTCAACTGTATAGACAAAAGCACATATAGTATTATCATTTGCTAAACAAAAAGTAAATTGTGGCAAAACAGGAGGGTCTGTAAAATAATCACTGATATATTTGTCCATACCCCATTGGGTAATAAGATAAAAATAACGCTCTGGGGTAGAGTTAAGTATCATTTGTGATAATAAAGGATACTGTTCGTTTAATTTATCAAAAAAAGGAATTAAAGCTTCTGGGGTAGGGTTTTGTATAGTAATAACTTTTCCACCATTTGCAAAAAAAGCTTCGGCTTCAACATAAGGTTGAAATGGAGTTATATTAGTATCAGGCATTATGACTCAACAGTTGGTTCAGCGGGATACCATCTTTGAGCAACATCATCCCAGACCCAATCCCAGGTTGTATTTGGATCAACACCATCTGGAGGTTCAACTGGTGGAACCCAAGCATTCATGTCCTCATCATAAGTCCAAGAAGGATACGGGGGAGGAATAACAATCCATGCTTGTTTTACTTCTGACCAAATTGCTTTAATACCATCTGGCATAGGAAGTGGTGGAAGCCATCTGTTAATATTTGAATCATAATGCCAAGAGAAAAATGGAGCTGGTTTTTCAGCCCAACATACTGTTGGTTCATTCCAAACAGCTCTAGGCCATTCTAAAGGTTTAGGTGTAGGAGTTTCCCAGGTATAAGTTGTAGTATTTAATACCCATGAAGGATAAGTCGGAATTGAGTCATAAAAAGCTTTAGCTTTTGAATCCCATTTATAACCAATACTTGCATAATTGTAGTGTACTGGAGTTCCATCATCTGGTTCCCCTGTTTCTGGGTTATAGTGAACTCCACCTCTAGTATTATAAGAAGTCATTATCCAAGTGGGCCCGTAGTTTTCAGTCAACCATTCTACAGCTTCAGTAAATTCATCTGAAATTACAGTAACGTTAACTACAATATCGTCTTTATTAATTTGTGCATAGTGTGCCATTAGAAAGTAACACTCCCGCCTGCTGAAACAAGATACCATGTCGTAGAACCATTAGTACCACTTGCTTGAACTGTAGCTCCAGCTGTAAAAGCTGGGGTACCAGTATAATCTGTAGCTGTCCAATAAATTAATATTGCACCACTTCCACCTGTACCACCATTGGTACCGCCACCGCCACCACCTGCACGATTAGCAGTTCCAGCAGCTCCTGTAGAGGGATTACCGGCACCACCTGCTCCACCACCATAAGTAGCAGCACCAGCAAATGAATTACCAGCACCTGAGCCGTAACCACCGCCACCACCACCTGAGAATTGGTAATTATTACCTGTTACAGCTTCTTGAAATCCAGCACCACCTGCTCCACAGTACCAATAAGATGGTCCAGCGTATTTACCAACACCACCAAAACTATAGGTCCCAACAGCACCAACGGCTCCACCGCCACCACCGCCACCGCAACTTACATTTGGTGGGCTATCACTTCCAGCGTCTTTACCACCAGCAGATCCTTGAGCACCGTAATTAGCTGGTCCACCAGTAGCGTTGTTATTACCACTACCACCACCAGAAGCCCCACCACCACCTTGGCCTGATCCACTACCGTTTCCACCACCATAAGCAATTTGAGTTGTACCACCATAAGTGAAAGATGTATTGGCACCAATAGAGTTGGCTCCACCACCAGCACCAACTAGAAAACCATAAGTAGTACCTGGCGTCATTGTGGTGCTAAAGTTTAGTACTCCACCTGCTCCACCGCCACCACCACCGTATGAACCGTTGGCCCCACCACCACCGCCACCACCAAATAGATAGAAATTAGCGGTAAAAGGGGGCCGTGTTGTATCAGAGGCGTGAAAACCACCAAACCCTTCAATACTTGCGTTTGAAATTGTTTCTGTAATTGGTGACATTATATCTTAGAACTTAGTCTGAGAAGCCAATATAGTATAGGTTGGGGTTGTTGCTGTTTTGATTGCTGTAATATTGTATACATCATATCCATTGATTGCCTGTCCACTAGCAGGGGCTACGTTACCCTGCCAGTAAGTGCTGACACCAGTTGCTGTACCATCAATCTGAATTGCTGTACTGTACCAACTCTGGGGTGTAGCACCTTGATAGTTAATAATAGTAGCTGTTACTGATTGACCAACTGCCATTAGTGAATTCAAGTTAGCAAATGCACCAGCAGTTGTTAGGTTAAGAACAAAAGTATTAGCTGTAGTACCAGTATATAACCAAACACTACCAGAGTTCAATGTTATATTTGCAGTACTTGGAATAGCTGATGATGTAATATATACTGTTTCTAGAGTACCCAACATTGTTGAATAATTCATATTACTCTTAATATTAGAAATACCTGAAAGGGTTGAGTTAGTAAATACACCACTGTTAAGTGTTGTTGTACCCAATGCTACAGTTCCGAAAATAGTATTTGTACCACTAATTATTGTAGTACCAGATACTGTCAATGAACCACTTACAACTAATGGACCGACTGTACCACCAGTCTTTGGAAGAGCAGCATATGCTACACCACTGGCTGCAAATGCAACTCCACTAACTGTAACAAGGGCACCTGAGATTGATGTTACCCATCCAGAGATAAGGCTTACAGTTCCAGATACGGTACTCAATGAACCAGAGATTTGACTTAAGGTTCCAGATACGGTTGAGAGGCTACCAGAAATTTGGGCTACAGTTCCAGATACAGTCGATAGGCTGCCTGAAATTTGAGCTACTGTTCCTGATACGGTGCTTAAGCTACCTGAGATTTGAGCAACTGTTCCACTGATTGTAGAAACACTTCCACTCAATGCAACAATGTTACCTGAGTCAACTGTTACTTGGTTATTTTGGAATACTCCACCAGAAATTACTGCATTAGTATAAATACCACTATTTAAAACGGTTGTCCCTAATGCTACAGTTCCAAAAATAGTATTTGTACCACTGAGGATAATTGTACCAGATACTGTTAGACTTCCACTAACTACTAGAGGTCCAACTGTTCCACCTGTCTTTGGAAGAGCATTTCCAGCAACTCCAGAAACTGTACTAAGTTGTCCACTTATTGTATAGGCCATTCCACTAGCAGCAAATGCAACTCCTGAAACAGTTGTTAATGCACCAGAGATACTGTTTTGACTGGCTTGAACATTTGATAATGTTCCTGAAATAGTTGATACCCAACCACTAATAAGACTTACAGTTCCAGAAGTTGTTGAAAGGCTTCCAGAGATTTGAGAAAGTGTTCCACTAACAGTACTAAGACTTCCAGAAATTTGGGAAAGTGTTCCAGATACGGTAGATAGACTACCACTAATTTGGCTTACGGTACCTGATACTGTACTTAAACTACCACTAATTTGGGAAACTGTACCACTGATTGTAGATACCCAGCCACTAATTGCAGAAACTGTACCACTAATAGTAGATACAGAACCACTTAATGCTGCAATATTTAAAGTATTTGTTCCTGATTGACCACTAATTGTAGAAACATATCCACTTAAAGTAGCAAGATTTGATGTTGTTGTTCCAGATTGTCCACTAATGGTACTTACATATCCACTGAGAGTTGAAATATTAGAGGATGCTGTATATGCAATTCCACTTACAGTACTGAGGCTTCCTGAAATACTACTTACGTTGCCCGAAAGAGTAGAAATGTTTGTTTGATTAGTATAAGTAATTCCTGATACAGTTGAAAGACTTCCACTAACTGTACTGAGTGAACCAGAGATTTGAGTTACTGTACCACTAATAGTTCCAATTTGTCCACTAATTGTTGAAAGATCTGTAGTAAGATTTGTAACTTGACTTTCTGTAATCTGAATATTTACTCCAGATATAGAAGTTACACGACCCTTAGAGTCTGTAGTAATAGAAGGAGTAGTTGAAGCAGTACCATAAATACCTGGTGTACCAGCATTTGCAAGATCAATTCCACCAGCTGCAACTGTTATATCTGCAGTATTAGTTGTAAGTACTGAGAATACAGCTCCAGTTAATTGTAGACCATTTCCTGCTTGATATTCACCAGGTCCAGAGAATTGTGAATAAGCAAGAGGATCTGTACCAAGGGTAATTGTTCCATCTGGTTGAGTACCAATATCAGTTTCAACCCAAGATGTTGAAGCTTGAGTTTGCCCTGAACTTACGAAAAAGATGTCACCAGCATTCACCTGTCCAGCAATACTATTATTACAGTCTGTAGATCTGGTCAACAACCAATGGTTACCAGCTCCATTACCACCAGAACGAGTGACAGTATAAGCACCATTTACATAAGCATTAGAATTAATTTCGTTTTTAATTAGTACACGAATACCACTTGTTACAGCTATTCCATCAATGGTTAAAACACCATTTGCATTACCACTAATAGTAGCACCAATACCCAGACCACCACTTTGATCAGCTGTACCATTGGTATAGGTATAGGCTGGCAAAGCTGCAGCAGTAGCAACAAATATTGAGGGGTGAACATTCAATCCAGCTGCAGTAGCATCAACATATGCTTTATTGGCAAGTTCATAGTTACCAGAAGGAGTTAATGGATAATAAGCATATCCTGAGAAAGTAACATTACCAGTAAATGTTGGGTTACCAGCTAATTGAGCATAACCACTTAGACTTGTAATTGTATCAGAAAGGCTACCACTAATTGTAGAAATTTGTCCACTCTGTGTAGCAATAACTGTTGTATTGGTTGATACCTGACCACTAATGGTGGAAACATTTCCACTGAGAGTAGATAGATTAGATTGATTAGTATAAGCTACACCAGATACAGTTGAAAGACTTCCACTAATACTACTGACGTTACCACTTAATGTTGCAAGGTTAGAAACTGTAGTTGAAAGACTCCCACTAATAGTAGAGATTTGACCACTTTGTGTTGCAATAGCATTAGTATTAGTAGATACTTGACCACTAATTGTACTGACATTACCAGAGAGGGTGGCAAGATTGGAAACTGTTGTTGATAATGTTCCACTAATTGTACTAATTTGGCCACTTTGGGTTGCAATATTAGTTGTATTTGTAGATACTTGTCCACTAATAATTGAAACATTACCTGAAAGTATAGATAAATTACTTTGGTTGGTATAGGCAACTCCAGAAACAGAACTAAGGCTGCCTGAGATATTTGCAATGTTACCAGATAAAGTTGATACTTCTCCAGAAATAACACTAACGTTTCCACTAAGAGTTGCAAGATCAGATTGATTGGTGTAAGTGACTCCACTAACATTAGTTAGAGCACCAGAAATAGAACTAATATTACCACTTAGTACTGTTATTTCACCTGAGATTGTACTAACATTACCTGATAAGGTTGCAAGATCACTTTGATTAGTATAAGTTACTCCTGATACAGTACTTAATGAGCCTGAGATAGTAGAGACACTACCACTCAATAAGGTTACTTCACCACTAATGGTTGAAATCCAACCACTAATAGTTCCAATTGCTCCACTGATTGTATATAGATCAGAAATAATTGCACTAATTTGACCACTTTGAGTACTAATATTAGAAGTATTGGTGGTGACTTGACCACTAATTGTACTAACATTTCCTGAAAGAGTTGTTAAGTCACTCTGCACTGTAGTTAATGTCCCAGAAATAACTGATACATTTCCACTAAGTGTTGAAATATTGCTTTGATTAGTATAAGCGATTCCACTAACTGTACTTAATGAGCCTGAAACTGTAGATAGGCTGCCAGAAATTTGAGATACAGTACCACTAACAGTACTTAAGCTACCAGAGATTTGAGATAATGTTCCAGATACTGTACTTAAGCTACCACTAATTTGTGATAACGTACCAGATACTGTACTAAGAGAGCCTGAAATTTGAGCGACTGTCCCAGAGATACTGGAAACATTTCCACTTAATGTTGCAAGATTAGAAACTGTAGTTGAAAGACTTCCACTAATTGTAGAAACATTACCACTTAAAATTGTTACTTCACCACTAATGGTTGTAACCCATCCAGAAATAGCACTAACTGTTCCTGAGATACTGGACATTTGTCCACTCATTGCAGCAATATTTAATTGATTAGTATAAGCTACACCACTAATTGTACTTACATAACCACTTTGGGTAGCAATATCTCTTTGATTTTGATATGTAGCACCAGAAATTACACTAACATTACCACTCAATGCAGCAAGATTAATATCGGTGTGTACTAAGTTACCTGAAATTAAAGCAACACTAGCGGTCAGATCAACTAGACTTCCACTAATATTTACAACGGAAGAGTTGTTAGAAATAATACTTTGAACATTATTAGAAAGTGGGTTCAAAGATGGGTTTGGATATTCACCATAGAGGTCACCATATGCTG
>TBL_comb48_EPIDRAFT_1001177_pt1 | contig 19595 bp, 13 predicted proteins | sample TroBogEpilimnion_37_FD_10681 | JGI IMG/M metagenome (IMG submission 10681)
CACCAATTCCCATTTGTTTAGTACCAATGGCTATTTATACCAGGCTCCAATTACTTTTTATACTCAAAAGCATCGCTGGGATCTGGCTCCGGGTTTCGAAAAAGGTGCCAATAGTCGCTTTCAGCGCCTAATTCAGTTAGAGTGTATGAGCTGCCATAATGCTTACCCGAATTTTGTTTCCAATAGCGAAAATAAATTTACCAACGTAAAATTGGGTATCGATTGTGAACGCTGTCATGGCCCGGGCGCCTTGCATGTTCAACAAAAAATGTCGGGCAAAATTGTAGATACTTCCAAACAACCCGATTACACTATTGTAAATCCCCGTAGGTTATCCACCGAGCTGCAAAATAATATTTGCCAACGCTGTCATTTACAAGGTATTACTGTACTAAATGATGGTAAGTCTTTTTACGACTTTAGGCCGGGCATGAAGCTCTCCGAGGTTATGAATGTTTTTATGCCTCAGTATGATGGCCCAAAAGATAAAATGATTATGGCTTCGCATGTAGAACGTATGAAACAAAGTAAGTGTTTTATCCAATCTGCAAAAATGAGTTGTATCACTTGCCACAATCCACACATCAGCGTAAAATTTACACCGCGCACACAATATATTAATGCTTGTAACACTTGTCATTATTCAGCAACTACTAATGCTATTTGCAGCGAAACCGAAAGTAATAGAAAACTTAAAAATAACGATTGTATTACTTGCCACATGCCTCACAATGGTAGTATTGATATACCTCACGTTGCTGTTACAGACCATTTTATACGCAAACATCCTCAGGCCGATACTACTATTCAAAAGGTAGGCGCATTCTTGGGCATGCATTGTTACAATAATAATCATACAGATGCCATTACAAAGGCTAGGGCATTAATGGAGTTTTACGAACGCTATACTCCGGGCAAATTATTTTTAGATTCTGCATTACTTTATTTGCAACAAGATGCAACCACAGAGCATGAAAAAAAACAAGACCGAGATTTCATCAGGTTGTATTTTCTTTATAATAATTACAGTAAGGTAAAAGATTTTGCCACTTATCTAAAACCGGAAAATATAAACGATGCCTGGACTTGCTACCGTATTGGCGAAGCTTATTTTCAATTAAAAGATGCTGCCACAGCTTTAAATTGGTACCTAAGGGCAACCACAATATTGCCATTTTCACTTAATTTTCAAAATAAATTGGGCACCTGCTATTTAGCTCTTAATAATGTAGAGGAGGCCAAAAAAGTGTTCGAATTTATAGTAAGCCAAAATTCCGATTATGTAAGCGCACATACCAATTTGGGCTATATCTATATGCAACAAAACAATGCTTCCTTAGCTTTCGGGCATTTAAGCCAAGCCCATAATTTAGATCCCGATCACGAACAAACTTTAATCAATATGGCCGTTTGGTACCATAGCAAAAATATTAACCAAGAGGCGCGTAAATGCCTGTTACAGTTGCTTGCAAAACATCCGCAAAATGCACAGGCAAAAGCTATGTTAAGCGATCTGGAACATTAAAAATACCTCATATTGCTTTAGTTATAATTATTACCTTTGTATATAACCGTTATACCTGATTATGAAAAATTTAGTAGCATTTATTTCGCTTGCAACTTTAGCATTTTCGCAACCGGTACAGGTGCTTGCTAAATCCGAATATGCTTTAACTGTCGATACTGTTAACATTAACACGTCATGCCCTAAGGCCTACATTGGCTTATCAGCAGGCATAAATAACCCTAATGGCTTATTGGGTTTTAGCTTCGAGGTTCCAATTCGCCACGATATTTCCTTTAGTGCCGGCGCGGGCGCCTCAATGTGGGGCGCCAATATCAGCGCCGAAGCTCGTTATTATATGCGCCCTTGCCAAAGGGGTTGGTCGTTGGCCATTGGTATCAGCCATAATTCAGGTCGCACAAATTTTAAACCACCACATACTTTCAATACCACATCAGGTCCGCAAGATATTGGTATAGATCTCAAACCCATGACCAACATCAACTTTGCTATTCAACGTAGCTGGAACATGGGCCATAAACAAAATAAATTTTATACTCAAATGGGTTGGTCTGTACCATTCAGACCAAGCTCTTTTAAACAAACCGGCGGTTCACCCATAACGCCTCAAGAGGGCGATAGAATTAGCTCTTGGGCTCCGGGAAATACTTTTGGTGGCTTTATGTTGGGCGTTGGTATTTACTTTGGCGTACATTAATCATTAACACATTTTCTAAATAAAAAAAGAGGAGCAAATGTTGTCATTTGCTCCTCTCTGCTTTTGCTCAAAATTGGCACTACATAGCCGCATTATATCTTTTAGCTACTGCATCCCAATCAATTACATTCCAAATAGCACCAAGGTACTCAGGCCTGCGATTCTGATATTTTAAATAATAAGCGTGTTCCCAAACATCTATGCCTAAAATGGGCATGCCTTTTACTTCAGCTATATCCATTAGTGGGTTATCCTGATTAGGTGTAGAGCTTATTACTAATTTACCCTCACTCACCAATAACCATGCCCATCCGCTACCAAATCTTGTAGCACCTGCAGCATTCATTTTTTCTTTCATCGCCTCAAATGTTCCAAATGCAGCATTTATAGCTTCGGCTAATGCTCCTGTAGGTGCACCGCCTTTTTGTGGGCCTAATACCGACCAAAATAAACTATGGTTATAATGCCCGCCACCATTATTGCGCACCGCTACAGGTAAAGTGCTTATTTTGGCCATTAAGGCTTCTAAACTGCTATTTTCATCAGCAGTGCCTGCCAAGGCTTTGTTTAAATTATCTACATAAGCTTGGTGGTGCTTACCATGGTGTATTTGCATGGTTTGTGCATCTATATGTGGCTCCAATGCTTCAAATGCATAAGGCAATGCAGGAAGTGTGTGTGTCATAATTTTTTATTTTAAGTATTAAAGTATAAAAGTACAATTTTGTTACAGCATAAATGGCTGCTTTTTCATAATAAAATAAAATAGGCTTATTAACTTATTATATAAAACAAAAAAGCCGCCCCAATCAGGGCGGCTTTTTTTATGTAAAAAAATTAAGCTAGTTTTTTCAGCTCTTCAATTCTGGCTTCACGATCTTCTTCAATTTTAAGTGATCCTTTTTTATCCATATCCACTAGCACAGGGGCAGCAACAAATATAGATGAATAAGTACCGGTAAACACACCAATCAACATTGCAAATGCAAATCCGCGGGTTACTTCGCCACCAAAAATAAATAAGATTAAAATAGTCAAAAATACGGTCAACGATGTCATAATTGTACGACTCAAGGTATCATTAATCGCACGATTAATAATCTCTTTCTTATCGCCATCCGGTGTTTTACGGAAGTATTCACGAATACGGTCAAATACAATTACAGTATCATTCATCGAGAAACCAATTACGGTTAGTACCGCTGCAATAAAATGCTGGTCAATTTCTAATGCAAATGGTACATGCCCGCGGAAGAAGGAGAATACTGCAAGGGTTACACAAACGTCATGTAATAACGATAAAATTGTACCCATGGAATACTGCCATTTGCGGAAACGCAATAAGATGTATATAAATATCACTAACAACGAAATAATGGTGGCTTTAATAGCTCCCGCTCTCAAGTCATCAGAAATAGTAGGTAATACTGTTTGCGAACTCTGCACGTATTTAGATGAGAATGTTTCAAAACTTGTATTCTCAGGCAATAAATGTTCCTTACTTAATCCGGTATATAATTGTTGTTGTACTTGCGCTTCAATTTCTTGGCCGGGCTTATTTATTAAAAAAGAGGTGGTAATATTCATTTGGTTATTGTTTCCTATGGTCTTTACAATAGGGTACTCACCATTAAAATAGGCCTTCAACTTTTCACGAACTTCTTCAGTTTTATGCGCTGCATCAAACTTTATAGTATAACTGCGTCCACCCGAAAATTCTACACCTTTATCAAATCCATGAAAGTAAGATGCAATACCCATAATCAATACTATTACAGATATTACATAGGTGTACTTACGCATTTCAACAAACTTAAAGTGCGCTTTCTTAAATATAGATTTTGAAAGTCCTGTGAAGTAGTTAAAATGGCGCTCGCGCTTAGTATAAATATCTGTAATTAACCTGGATACTAAAATACCGCAGAACAACGATAATAATATACCAATAATCTGGGTGGTTGCAAATCCTAATACCGGACCCAAACCAAATATGAACAAAATAATTGCGGTTAATAATGTGGTAAAGTGTCCGTCAATTACTGGGTTCATAGAACGGCGATAACCGTTTATAATGGCCTGAGGATAACTGTTACCATTCATCAACTCCTCCTTAATACGCTCAAATATAATTACGTTCGTATCCACTGCCATACCTATCGTAAGCACTAAACCCGCAATACCCGGCATGGTAAGTGTAGCATGCAAGGCCGATAAAATGCCTATAGTAAAAAGTAAGTTCAGGATCAACGAAATGTTAGCCACAATACCACCGGTATTATAATACACCAACATCAATAAGAAAATAACAATGAAAGATATCAAAATCGACATCTTACCTGCTGCAATGGATTCCGCACCTAAAGTAGGACCAACCACTTGCTCCTGCACAATATGTGCCGGTGCAGGCAGTTTACCCGATTTTAAAATGTTTGCTAAATCGGTAGCTTCTTCTGCAGTAAAATGTCCTGATATAGAGGTACGTCCACCACCTATTTCTCCTTGTACTCTTGGCGATGAATAAACTTTATCATCTAATACAATCGCTACAAATTTGCCTACGTTATCACCGGTCATTTTCTTCCAAGCTCTTGCACCGGCAACATCCATAGCCATTGTTACTTCAGGTTGGCCGGTCATGGGGTCATAGTCCATACGTGCCTCAGTAACATGGTCGCCTTCTAATTTAGCTTCGGTCATGCCGGGTACTGTACGTATAGCATATAATGCAAGCGGTGCATTAGGGTTATGGCGCTCTTTCTTGTCTTCAGCACCATAGTAAAAACGTGTGTTTGCAGGAAACTTGTTTTTCACAAGGTCCAATTTTAAATAGCTATTCAGTTTAGCACTATCTTTCTTGGCCACATATCCCACTACCGGACCATCATTAACGGTATTGTCGCGCGATACGTTAGGATACCAAACTGCAAACAATGGGTTCTTCTTAAGTGCTTGCTGTTGCGCAACTGCAGCAGAATCTTGTTTGCCACCTGTGCTTGCTTTTTCGCCTGTAGCTGTATTGCCTTTACCGCTCATTACGCTTGCTAAGCTGGCAGTATCACTGGTGTTTTTAGCGCTCTTAGCTGTATCAGCTGCAGCTACTGCAGCAGTTTTGCTGCTGTCTTTACTGTTACTGTCTGTAGTACCACTTAAATAAGCAGCAAGGGCATCATTCGCGGGCTGCATAAAATTAATAATCTCTTGGTTGCTGTACATTTCAAAGAACTGCAACTTAGCAGTAGCTTGTAAATAGGCTCTTACGCGCTCCGGGTTATGCACACCTGCAAGCTCTACTGTTATAATGCCTTTGTTCTCATCCAAATTTACATTCGGATTCGATACGCCAAATTTATCAATACGGGTAAGCAATACATTATAGGTACGCTTTATCGCATCCTTAGCTTCTTTACCAATTTTAGCTAATACTTCTTGGTCGTTAGAGCTAAGGCTAATTTCTTTTTCCGATGGCTTGGTAAATAAATATGCCAACTTACCATTAGGGTTGTTCTTCTTAAAAGCCTCGCCAAAAAGGGTTACGAAATTGGCCTGGCTATTTGCCTTCGCCAAATTTGCATCCGCTATAGCTTTATTTAATGTCGGGTCGCTGGGGCTATTGCTCATACTGCGCACCAACTCATCTAAACTAACCTCCAGGGTTACGTTCATACCTCCTTGTAAGTCAAGACCCAAGTTCAATTCTTGTTCCTTGGCCTCCTGGTAATTGTATTTTTTCAGTAGCGGTAAACTGAAAATAGTTTCACCCTGCATACTGTCGCTTATAGTCGAGTATTGGGCATCAACAAGTGCTTCAAGATCATTGCCTTTAGCAGTAGGGTTTTGTGTGCTTGCAGCACTCTCTGCCTTAGCCCTCATTTTCTTTTCCACATTACGTACAATAAACGTAAACGATAATTGATACAGAGAGATCAGGATGAGCGCAGCAGTAAAAAATTTTACCAAGCCTTTTAATTGCATAGGTCGCGTTAATTGATTAAACTTATAATAATATTAAAATTAGGTGGGCAAAGATAGGATTTAATATAAAAAAATGAAGAAATACCCCAAGATAGATTCTAAATTATTATTTACTTACCTGTTTTGCGAAAAGTATTAAGTTTATTTTACTTTTAATACGTCTTTAAAAAATATAAAGTTATATTTTATATGTAAATAAACTAAATGATTGCTTATAGCATGAATTTCGCTTATTTTATATAAGTTTGATATTTCTTTAAAATCTTTTAGCATTTTTTTAATGATTATCTTATTTTTACCAAAACTGGATTAATCCCGTAAAAATTTTTTAGCAACATGATACGTAAAATTACGCTCTTGTTTTTGTTCTGTTTGGGAATTCAAAATGTAGCCGATGCTCAATTGGGTGGTCAGGTACCAAATAATCAAAACAAACTCACTTACAATCCTGCCTTGGCTGCAAAAATACAAGCCGAAACCAATGATTGGGTTAAGTGGAATTCTGCTAATAACGGCAACTTAAGCGCACTATTAGTTGATAATGGCGTAAGAAGAATTTTCCATATCCCCGTTAAAATTCACGTTATCATGCCCGGTTCCATCGCCGCTAACCCTCCCGGTTCTGCCTTCGATCCTTCCGATGCTACGCTTAAATCTATGATTGATTATATCAATCAGTCTTTTAGAGCTACCTGGGGCGCCTATCCCGATACCGCTAACGGTGGTACTTTTATTCCTATCCAGTTCGATTTGGCTATGAAAAATGTAAACTGTGTGCTCGATTCTTCTATCGAACGTATCGATGGTTCCGTTGTGGCCAATTATGCCGCAAATGGTGTAGATAATGGTAGCGCGGTGGGTGCAAGCGAGGTAAGTGTTAAGAATTTAAGCAGATGGCCTGTAGATCAGTATTACAATATTTGGATTGTTAATAAAATTGATGGTAAAGATGGTAGTACTACTCCGTTTACTACTGCTTATGCCTATAACCCTACTGCTTTAGGTGGCGGTGCCCCCGCAAATAAAGATGGTCTTATCGTTTTAGCTTCTCAAGCTCAATCCGGTAAACCGCTAATTGTACAACAAATGGGCTTTGCTTTTGGCTTATTAAATACTTTTTTTGGTAGCACTACCAGTACTTGCCCGGTAAATAATAATTGCCTTACCGATGGCGACCAAGTTTGCGATACCGAACCTGAATTAAATAGTAACGGCGCTTGCCCTACAGGTATTAATTCTTGTACCAACGCTGCTTGGGCCGGTACCCAACACAATTTTATGGATTTAAGTAGTTGTGCCAACAGGTTCACTGTAGGCCAACGTACCAGAATGATTTGGGCTATGTATAAATACCGTGGTGGCCTAATTGGCTCTACCGGGGTTACTGTGCCTTCAGCTTTCACTCCCGCTGCTCCTTGCTACCCAACTTTCAATGGTTCCGGCAATACTTTAGATGCCGGCGTTTATGAAGTCAAAATTCAAGATAACTACAACAGTGCCTACATCGGTAATGTACCTTACGTGTACATGGATTACAGCTCTGGTGGCTACAATACCGATGGTAATGTTTTTTATGTAGATCATACCTGCACTCAAAAAGCCGATTTACAAGCAGGTAATACCTACAAGTTCTTTGTAAAAGCTGGCCCTACGCCTACCGGCGAAAATGTGGCAGTTTATATTGATTATAATAATGATGGCACTTTCGCTTCTAATGAATTGGTATTCTCTAAAATGGGCTCTGGTGCTTACGATTGGGATAGCGCAGTAATTACTTTACCTACTTCTGCTACCATGCCTTCTCTGGTAACTTGCCTTCCTTTAAGAATGCGTGTTATCGCAGATACAGGTAGCTCAGTGCCCGCTGCTTGTGGTAACCTAAATGTAGGTCAAACCGAAGATTATGTAGTTACTATTAAAGGTGCAGGTGTTACAGGTTCTGTAACGGTAACTTTACCTCCTTATATGGATAGCAGCTGTAATAACGATACACTTACTTTTACCGCTGTTCCTAGTGCTTCAGCTACACCTATCAAATACAGCTGGTATGTTAATGGTATTGCTAATGGCGATACCCTAAGCACTTTCACAACCAATTCAATTGCCGATGGCAATTCTGTTGAAGTAAAAATGTTTTTCAATAACCAATGTGGTACTTTAGATAGTACTTTATCTAATGCTATTGTTGTACACCGTTTAGATACTATCCTTCCGGTTTGCAATATCGCACTCATCATTGGTAGCAACCCAAGTTGTCCAACCACTCCATTAACTTTCCATGCAACCGGCATTCATGGTGGCTCAAATCCTTCATTCCAATGGTATGTAAATGGTGTTATGGTTACTGGTGCTAATACCGATACTTTCCTAACTTCAACTTTAAATGCTTTCGATACAGTTACTTGCCGCATGATCACAACTTCACCTTGCGCAGTACCCGCAACTGTATATTCAAATCAAGTGGTTATTTATCATTACTTGCTTACCGATAGTGTTTCCTTAAGTGTCTATCCTAACCAATTTCATTATTGCTCCGGTCGTAATATTATTTTTACGGCAAACCCGGTAAATGCAGGTGTAAACCCTACTTTCCAATGGTATGTTAAGCATTATAACGCTTCTGCTTATGCTCCCGTTGCCGGCGCTACTAGTCAAAGTTGGGTAATCAACTCACTCCAAAATCTAGATGAAATCATGTGCATCATGAACTCTAGCAGCGCTTGTGTGGTAAATCATATCGATACTTCTAACCAAATCATAGTTCATATCGATTCTACTATTGTGCCTTCCATTTACGATAGTATTTCTTCCGGCCAAAATCCTTGGTGCCTCGATTCTACCATTTCTTTTGGCGGTACCGAAACTAATTTTGGTGCAAATCCTAATTTTACTTGGTTAGTAAACGGTAATCCCGTTGGTAGCAATTTCTCTTATACTTCAAATACGCTCCAAAATGGCGATGTTGTTACGCTAAGGGTTAATCAAACCGACGCCGGCTGCTACACTTCCGATACGCTTTATTCTACTCCTATTACACTCACATTAATCAAAACTCCTGATGCACCATTAATTTCATTAATTGGTACTTTATTGGTTTGTAATGTTACAGGCAACGAATATAAATGGTATTACAACACAGCTAATGCCTATTTGCCTAGTAATGTGCCCATTGCTTCAGGCCCTTCGCCTACATACCATCCTACTATAATCGGGTATTATTATGTAAAAATGGTAGATACCAGCTGCGATTCAAAACCATCCAATATCATCAAAATATCTTTACTCGATGTGCAATCCTATAACTTGTCCGATGTAAAAATATTCCCTAACCCATCTTCAGGTATCGTTTCGCTCGATTGGGGCACTCATACTGTAAATGCCAAACTGAATGTATACAACAGCCTAGGCCAAGGTATGCTGCACGAAGAGGTGAATGGTGCAAGTACCAAAAATTTAGACCTCTCCGCTTTCCCCGATGGTAACTACTTTATAGAAATTAGAGATGAATTGGGCAACTTAGGTACTACAAAAATTACTTTGTCTCGTTAATCTTCAACCCACTTTAATATGATTCTTAAATGCTGCCCCACAAAGGCAGCATTTATTTTTTATAAAATTCCGGCAAAGGCCTGTCAAAGCCTATCATAATCTGTTCCAAATCCTTTTCCTCTTCCGGCTTGTAAATGGTATTCAATGCAATTCCATTCACACTGCCCCATATGCGCCATTTTACAGCCACCCACGAGTTTTTATAATCACCTAACAAATCATATACGCTTCTTCCGGTTTGCCGGCTAATCAGTTTTATAAGTAATTTACCCTGTGTAACATTTAATGCATACAAACTATCCTCAAACTTATCCCTAAGTGCTTCCTCTCTATTTTTTATTAGGGCTTTTCGCTGCCTACGCCCCAAATTATTTTCTTGCTCTGCCTTCGCCATGTCATTATAAAATTGCGCCGCTGCATCCACATAAGGCAATATGGTACTCACATAATAGCGCATCTGGTTGTATCTATATCTTACAGTATCATTAGCCCAATGTCGCTTACCATATATATCTACCTCCGGTATATGTATGGTTCCTATAGTGTCCTTTCCATCAGTTATGCATTGTTGTGCTCTAAGCTCAGTGCCCAATAATTGCCCTATCCAAATAGTGCATATCACCAATTGTCCTAATTTCATATTTATAACTACTGCAAGCTAAATGCCATATTCATACACTAGCTACTAATATTTAGTTAAAATGGTTTTTTAATTATATGTACCATGCGGCTCATCCCCCTTTTTTCCCGATTCGGCTTAAGTATTTTTTTTATACGGTAGGCTTCAGTAAATTTGGGTAGTTATAATTTTATGCTAAAGAAAATTTTATATATAATATTAGCCTGTGCGCTTCTGGGTGGTGCTACAGCGGTTTATCTATGGAATAAGCCCCACAAAAAAGTCGAAAATGCCGAGGGGATTAAAATTACTGCATTAGACTTGTACAAAGCCTATACAGCCGACGAAAATAAAGCTAATGCGCTATATCTTAATAAAGCTATTGAAGTTAGCGGCGAGGTAAGTGAAATCGATAAAAATCAAGATGGCGGCAACATGATTATTTTAGCTACCGGTGATGCTATTATCAATGTGCAATGTGCCATGCGCGAAAAATCTGCAACTGCCACTAAAGGCCAACAGCTTACTATCAAAGGTTTTTGCAGTGGTAGCAGCATTACAGGCATAAGCCTTACAGATTGCGTCATTAATAAATAATTAATTAGAAATAGTTTTATAGAATTTTAATAATAACTAACTTAGTATCAATATTCGCAGTATGAAAAATATTTTGTTCGTAGCATTGGTCGCAATTCTTTTCAGCAGTTGTTATAACGATAAAGCCGATAAGCTTTACCCACAACCTGTTGTTACTACTTGCGATACTTCTGCACCTACCTACAGCTTGGTCGTAAAACCTATCATTACTGCAAATTGTGCCCTTTCAGGCTGTCACGATGGTACCAGCGGCGTTGCATTCCAAACGCTGGGAACTAGTTACAATGGCTTAAAAATTACAGTAAATAATGGCCAATTGCTACAATCCATCAATCATACAGGTGGTTTATCGGTAATGCCTAAAAATGCTGCTAAATTATCAGATTGCGATATCAGCAAAATAACTGCTTGGGTTAATGCTGGCGCTCAGGATAATTAATTATTCCGCTATCCTTCTTATATTTATGCATAAACCTTTTGGTCAATGAACAAATTCGCTATTTGTATACTATTCGCGTTGTGTTTTGTTTGCCAAAATGCGCTAGCACAAATAGATACTGCAGATAACGAACTGGAACAAGAAATACAACTGCAAGAAAAAATAACTCACCATAAGGCCAAAAAGCAATTCGCTTCTGCTACTTTCAAAACTACCCATCTCATCAATTCCCAAACCGTCGAAAACCTCAACGAAGGTGTTCTCGATTTGCGCATCCTTCATCGCTTCGGTGTAATTAATAATGGGGCAGTAAACTTCTTTGGCATGGATAATGCCACCACAAAACTAGCCCTCGATTATGGCATTAAAGATTGGCTGATGGTAGGCCTCGCCCACAGTACACTCAACTCCGAAGATGATGGTTTTGTAAAGGTCAAATTGCTCAAACAGGAGCGTCATGGCGGTATGCCATTCACCGTTAGTGCACTCACCTCCATGTCCATTCATACCGGCCCCGCACCTTTACTCATCCCCACCGATAAAGTTTATTATTTCTCCAATCGCCTCTACTTTGCCAATCAAATTCTAATCGCACGCAAATTCAACCAAAAATTTTCGCTGCAAATAATGCCTACTATGGTGCATTTTAATTTGGTAGATAGTACGCACCTTTCTAATAATTTATATGCTATCGGTATGGGGGCTCGTCTTAAATTATCAGGTAGGGTAGCCCTTACCGGCGAATATTTTTATACCTTACCGGGCACTCAAAGTCTTACTGCTACTTACAATTCTTTTTCTTTAGGCATCGATATCGAAACGGGAGGTCACGTTTTTCAATTGCTAATCACCAATTCACCCGGCATTACCGAACGCACTTTTATTGGCGAAACGCAAGATAGCTGGAGCAAAGGTCAATTGCATCTGGGCTTTAATATCAGTAGGGTTTTTACACTTAAAAAATTACAACAATAATCAGTGCATTCGCACTTGCTTCCGCTTAATCACTAGCAATAAAAAAACCACCTGCATTTGCATACAGGTGGCCTAAGGTTTTTTTAATTATTGCTTAAGCTTGTACTAATGTATCCAATACACCATTCATGCTTCTTACGGCATCAGCACTTTTATTAAAGGCTTCTTGCTCTTCTGCATTAAGTTTATAATCAATTATTTTTTCCCAACCATTACTGCCCACTACAACAGGTACTCCCATGCAAATGTCTTTTTGGCCATACTCTCCATCTAATAATACACAGCAAGGAAATACCTTTTTCTGATTTCTTACTATCGACTCTACCAACGCAGCACCGGCAGCTCCGGGTGCATACCATGCAGAGGTACCTAACAACTTGGTTAATGTAGCACCACCTACCATTGTATCTGCAGCTATTTGCTTCAATTGTTCAGCATTCAAAAAGTTAGATACCGGTGTGCCATTTAAGGTAGACAAACGTGTCAATGGTATCATAGTAGTATCTCCATGACCGCCAATTACTGTAGCATGCAAATCGTTGGCCGAACATTGCAATGCTTGCTGTAAATAACATTTAAATCTCGCACTATCTAGTATACCTCCCATGCCAATAATCCTATTTTTAGGTAGGCCGGTTGCTTTATGGGTTAAGTAGGTCATCGTATCCATCGGATTCGATATCACTACTATAATTACATCAGGCGAATATTTCAATAAGTTCTTACTTACTTCCTCAACAATCCTTGCATTAGTACCAATCAATTCTTCTCTGGTCATGCCCGGCTTGCGCGGAATGCCCGATGTAATTACTGCTACAGCCGATCCCGCTGTTTTGCTATAATCATTGGTAACACCGGTAACTCGTGTATCAAATCCTAATAATGATGCGGTTTGAGAGATATCTAATGCCTTACCTTCCGCAAATCCTTCTTTAATATCTACTAATACCAATTCTTCAACCAGTTCTCTACGAACAATATTATCTGCGCAAGTAGCACCAACAGCGCCTGCACCAACAACGGTAACTTTCATCTTATATAATTTATAGTGGTTAATAATGTGGCGCAAATATAGCTTAATGCTAGCTCACAACCAATGATAAATATCATAATTACTTTGCAGGTATAAAGCCCGCCTATAGGCTAATATGTTAAATCTTTATGGCGCATTCGTCTTTTATCACTCGCTTCTTAATTTTGTTCACGATTGATTTGTAGTATGAAAAATTTGTATCTCTTCTTATTGCTGCTTTGCAGCTACAACTCATGGGCACAAGATGCCCCAATTGTAAATCCTCGCTTCTTAGTTATGGATACTTCGCTCTCCATGGCTCCCGCTTTTAATGCCGAAATCCTAAAAGCGGTCCCCGGCTTCCGTTTGCTAGGCTCCGAAAAGTTACCCGGCCAAATCATTGCTTACACTTTTGTCGATGGTCGCGATGGTTCCATTCGCCTCGATTATAAATACTCCTCCGAATCGGGTAAACAATTAATTAATTACCAATCCATCACTGCCGATTTAGAAGTTATTATACCCATATTTAATGCGTTGTTCCGCACCAAAATGGCTGCTACTATCGATAATGCGCAACAAATAGGCGGCTCCTGCATATACAAACAACACGCCTACCAATATGCACTCCAAGCCGATGATTATAAACCGGGTTATTGGACTTTAAGTTTCATACGTACCGAATAATTATTATAAATAATTATATCTGTTTAATCCGCTTTTCTAACTATCGCTATATTTCTCATTCATTTTCAATAAATTACTCTCATAGATACATTTTAATTAATTCAATTTTATTTGTTTATTCAGCTTGATTTTATTATTATTGTAGGGTATTTATTGATACAAAATTTACCACTCCAATTAATAAATTGAGACGATGAATAGATTATTTTACTTAATCGTATTATTAGCTAGCGTAGTAATACCCACATCACTACACGCACAAACGTATTGTCAGCCTTCCAATTTTGGTTGCTCAGCAGGCGATTATCCCGATTCTTTCAGAACTATGAATGGTAGTCGTAATATCGCTTTTCTGCCGGCTTCATGTACTTCCAATATGAGCGCCGGTTACGATTATGAAACGGGTCAACCGGGCGATACGTGCAGTGGCTTATTGGGGTCTGTAATTCAGTGGATTATCTACAATCAAAATTCATACGGATTCACTTATCCCGAAGAGTACGCAATTTTCGTAGATTTTAATAGCAATGGCTCTTTTAGCGATCCCGGCGAACTTATTTATGATAGTCAAATAGGCGCCGGTAGTTTCGATTCAGGTCATTTTACCATCCCTCTAACTGCTGCTGTTGGTCACACGCGTTTACGTTTGGCTTGCCTTTATGGCGTTGGCTCAGTAGATCCTTGTAATTCTACCAACAATTCCGGCGAAATGATCGATTTTGATTTCAATATCATTGGTTGTTCTGGTGTTCCTCTAGCCGATACTATTTCATCACCTGCTATTCCTCTTTCAAACGCTGTTTGTTATGGCAACACAGTTACAATTAATGCGGGTAATCCAAATTCTATTGGTGGTATCAATGTACAATGGCAGCAATCTACATCAGCTAGCGGTCCTTGGGTTAATGTTGTGGGTGGTAGCGGTGGCACCACTTTAAGTTATACTACGCCTCCTGTTACTACTTCAATGTATTATCGCATTAAAGACTCTTGTTTGGCTAGTCACCAAACCAATGTAAGTACTGTGTATTATGTACCCTTAAATTCTAGTGCGGTTACAATTACTACACAACCTACTAGTGTGCTTACTTGTCCGGGCAACAATCCTAGTTTCACTGTTGCCGCTAATCCTGCTGCTTTAATCAGCTATCAATGGCAATTGTTTAATGGCGTAACTTTCACTAACCTTACCAATGTGGGTGTGTATAGCGGTACTACTACCAATTCACTGCACATTACAGGTGTTACCGCCGGTATGAATGGTTATCAATATCGTTGCGTAATGACGGGTACTTGCCTTATTCCATTAACAACTGTAATAGATACGCTAAATGTTAAACCTACAGTTATAACCCAACAACCTATTAGCGCACCTAATACTTGTGTAGGCGGTAATGTAAATTTATTTGTAGGTGCTACGGGCTCTGGTATTACTTACCAATGGCAAGTCGATTCCGGTTATGGTTTCCATAATCTAGTTAACAATGCATATTATAGTGGCAACACTTCCAATACGCTGGCAATAAGTAACGCTATCGCTGCCATGTCCGGTAATGTATATCGTTGCATTATTACAGGTTTCTGTGGTTCGGTTACTACAGTTTCTTCTAATCTTACCATCGGCCCTCCGGTAACTACTATAACAGCTCAAAGTAGTACCACGCTATGTCTGGGTAATACGGTTACGCTAAATGCACATATCGCCGGTGTTCCGGCCTCTTTCCAATGGCGCAATAATGGTGTGGCTATTACCGGTGCTACAGATTCTTTCTATGTAGTTAGTACGCCTGGTTCTTATTCTTGTACAGTTTCTAATACACAAGGTTGTACTAATCTTTCTAACGTAATAACGGTTAATTATAATACTCCTTTAGCGTCTTATATCAGTATCAGTGGCGCCCTTACATTCTGCGCCGGTGGTAACGTGGTGCTGTCTGCCGCAAATCCTGTTAATGGTCTCACTTATGCTTGGCAATTAAATGGTGTTTACATCAGTAGTGCTACCAACACTTCTTATACTGCCACGCAAAGTGGTAACTATACGCTGGTAGAATATGATGGTAATTGCTATACTACTTCTCCTGCAGTAACTGTTAATGTTATTGCTTACCCTAGCGCAACGGTTACTTACAGCGGTCTGCCTTACTTCTGTACCGGCGATTCTTTAGCACTTAATGCTAACACAGGTACCGGTCTTACCTACCAGTGGATGAATAATGGTATCAATATTTTTGGTGCAACTCAAGCTACTTATCAAGCTACTGCAACGGGTGTTTATGCAGTTAAGGTTAGCAATAGTAGTAATTGTACTTCTACTTCAAGTTCAGTTTCTCTAACTGCAAATCCTTTACCATCAGCAACCATTTCTGCCGTGGGCTCAACTACTATCTGTAGCGGTAACTCAGTTGTCCTAAATGCAAATTTCGGTGCTAACTATACTTATCAATGGCAATTAAATGGCACTAATATCGCAGGTGCTACAGCTAATTCTTATTCAGCTACAACCGCCGGTAATTATACAGTTACTGTAACTAACAATTCACTTAATGGTTGCTCCGCTAATTCCTCTGCATTAGCAGTTAATGTTAATCCTGCTCCGCAAGCTACCATCAACGCTGCCGGTGCCACTTCTTTCTGTATCGGAAATTCAGTAATGCTTAACACCAATGCTGCTCCGGGCCTAAGCCACCAATGGACGCTTAATGGTGTGGGCATACCGGGCGAAACCAATGCATATATCAATGCGGCTACCACAGGTGCTTACGCAGTTATTAATTCAACTTCTTATTGCTCCACCAACTCGCCTTCTCTTGCAGTTACAGCAAGCCCAATTCCTGCCGATTCTATTATGATTAACGGCCCTGCCGTTATTTGCGCAGGTAGTTCATTGTTGTTACAAACAAGTGTAATGGCCGGTCAAACTTACCAATGGTTGCGCAACGGCTTTACCATTAACGGCGCTGTTAACTATATGTACAATGCCACTACTCCGGGTAGCTATAGCGTTCAGGTAACTAATAATGGTTGTACGGCTTATGCTACTCCTTTAACTGTTTCTAGTGCTTCAATTACAGCTCCAACAGTTACTTTTAGCCTTACAGGCCCATTTGTTCAACTTAATGTTCCCGCTGTTTATGTTACTTACCAGTGGTTCTATAACGGTGCTCTAATACCGGGTGCTAATAGCGCTATCTATTTAGCTACTCAATACGGTACTTATTATTGCATTGTTACCAATTCCGATGGCTGTGTTGCTCAGTCCGATAATTTCGATGTAACCCATTCTACTGCTGTTGGCCAATTAGGTGTTAACCCTTCAGATATCAAAATTTATCCAAACCCTGCTACTGCTATCGTTAATATAGATGCTCCGGTTGCGGTTAATATTACTGTTACTTCGCTTGATGGTCGCAGCATGATGCAACTCAACAATACTAATAAATTAGATATCAGTAACTTGGCAACAGGTATCTACCTCATTCGTGTTTATAATCTTGATGGTAACTTACTAAAGGTTGAAAAACTTACTCGTGCTCAATGGTAATACCATTTAATAATTAATTGATCTCAAAGGGCGACTTTCACAAGTCGCCCTTTTTTTACACCCTTTTATTGATGGCTATTTTCTATCTTCGTGCAATTATACTCAATTCTATTTATGAACCGCGTTTACGATAATATCCTTCAAACAATTGGTAATACTCCATTGGTAAAATTGCATAAAGTAGTTGCCGATTTCCCTTGCACTGTTTATGCTAAAGTCGAAACTTTTAATCCGGGTAATTCTATTAAAGATAGAATGGCTCTTAAAATGCTCGAGGTAGCCGAAAAAGAAGGTAAAATAAAACCGGGCGGCACTATCATCGAAGGTACTTCCGGAAATACAGGCATGGGCCTCGCACTTGCGGCCATTGTTAAAGGCTATAAATGCATTTTCGCAACTACCGATAAACAATCAAAAGAAAAAGCAGATATCCTTAAAGCACATGGTGCCGAGGTTATTGTTTGCCCTACTAATGTAGAACCCGAAGATCCTCGCTCCTATTATCAGGTGTCTAGAAGATTAGCTACCGAAATCCCAAATTCTTGGTATGTGAACCAATACGATAATTTGGCTAACCGTTTGGCGCATTACGAACAAACAGGTCCCGAAATTTGGGAGCAAACTAATGGTAAGGTTACTCATCTTGTAGTGGCTTCAGGCACCGGCGGTACTATCGTAGGCACAGGAAAATACCTGAAAGAAAAAAATCCCAATATTCAGGTTTGGGCTATCGATACTTATGGCTCTTTACTAAAAAAATGGTTCGATACAGGCGAGCTGGATATGAACGAAGTTCACCCCTATATCAGCGAGGGTTTTGGCGAAGATTTTCTGCCCCAAAACTATGATAGAACAGCTATAGATCATTTCGAAAAAGTTACAGATAGAGATGGTGCTCTTATGGCACGCCGCATCACCCGCGAAGAAGGTATTTTTGTAGGCTATTCTGCAGGTTCAGTAGTGGCAGGTCTGCGCCAACTAAAAGATAAATTGAAAAAAGATGATGTTGTCGTCCTCATTTTCCACGATCACGGCAGCCGCTATGTAGCAAAAATTTATAACGATGAATGGATGCTGGATAGAGGGTTTCTAGATGTTCAAACGGTTCGTCATCTCCTAAGTGGTTTAGGCCGCCGCCGCTTGGTAACTGTTGATGCTAATAGCAAGGTTAAAGATGCTATGGAGCTGATGAAGAAATACGATATTGAGCAAATTCCGGTATTACTGAATAACGAGTTAACGGGCTCTATTTCTCAAAGTGGCTTATTTAAACAACTCATCGAAAATATGGATGTTAAAGATGAGTATGTTGCAGATGTTATGGAAAAACCTTTGCCTCTTGTAGATATGGAAATGCCTCTGGAAAGGTTAAAACATTTTATTGGCAAAGATAATGGTGCCGTTTTAGTTCGCGATGAAAGCGGACAATTCCACATCCTTACTAAATACGATATTTTAAACGCTTTCTCTAAAGGATAACGCATTGCGAAACCCAATTCAATTCATTAAGGATATTGCTACCAAAACTCCCATCTTCTTCCCAATGGTGGCTTTGTTTCATTTGTTTTATCTAAGCCATACTATTTATACCGATAGCACAGAACCTTTTACTTCTATAATTTGGCTACAAAGCATTTATGCACTCTTGTATTTCATTTTTTGGTTAGGGGTCTGCGATATGCGCCGTTGGGCAGCTTGGGGCTATATCGCCTTATGTTCAATCAATATTGCACTCATGTTTTTTCTTAAAAATATCCATAATGGCGATTTGTACTATGGCTCCCTTTTTCCTACAGACGTCCTTTTCGTTTTCTTCATTCTTTTTTACTACAAAAGGTTTAATTAATGAAAGAAATGGCTATTGTGGATATGACCGGAAGGCGCATTCATTTGCCTCCAATACCACAACGTATCATATCTTTAGTGCCTTCCCAAACCGAACTGCTCTATGACCTGGGTTTACAGGATAGGGTAGTAGG
>TBL_comb48_EPIDRAFT_1001182_pt1 | contig 19533 bp, 15 predicted proteins | sample TroBogEpilimnion_37_FD_10681 | JGI IMG/M metagenome (IMG submission 10681)
TATCAGCATTATGCAAGCGTTCTAATACTTGTTGCCGAGAAAAATAATCCTCAGCACCATCATCGAAGGTTAGAGTGACCACCGAAAGTCCAAAGATCGATACCGAGCGCATATTCATTAAATGCGGCACACCATTCATTACCCGTTCAATCGGTAATGAAATCAATTTTTCTACTTCTTCGGGTGCTTGGCCTGGATATTGGGTAACGACTTGTACAAAAACGTTTTGTACGTCAGGAAAAGCTTGTACAGGCAGGTTTTCAAAAGCAATAACCCCAGAAATGGCGACTGCCATGGTGGCACCAATAACCATCAAGCGTTGCTGTAGACAAAAGGCGATAATACGTTCAATCATTTCAGTATTCTCAGTTTGCTTTGTTGCTAGTGCTTGGGGTTTCGGCTTCGACTTCTTCTTCGGCGCGCAGTGTTAATGCGCCTTCAATGACGACTTGTTCATTAGCTTGAAGTCCATCGGTTATGATGGCCTTGTCTTTTAGTCGCAAACCAATATTAACTGCACGTTGTTTGTAATGATGGCCTTCAAGTGCAATAAATACATAATCTGAATCGCCTTCTGTAAATATCGCGGTTAAAGGAAGGACGATGGCTTGATCTGAAGGGTCGCTGTTGACTGTGATCGTAGCGAACATGCCGGGTAATAAACGACCGTCAGGGTTGGGTAGATCGCAACGAACCTGCACTGTTCGAGTGTTTTCGTCGAGTATTTGTGCAATGTATTCTACGCTGGCAGGAAACACCGTTCCGGGATAAGCGGGTACGGAAACAGAAAGCTTTTGTCCTAACTTTATTTTGCTGAGGTTAACTTCAAAAACCTCCATGAGTAGTGTGAGTTTTTTTAGGTCAGATACTATGTAAAGAGGCTTATCAAGATCAGGTCGTATTTCCATGCCAGGGTTAACATTGCGCTCAATGACAGTGCCAGAAATGGGTGAGCGTAAGCTAAAGTGACCGTCACTATGGCCGGCATTTATATGCAGATTTTTTAGGTGTTGTTGAGTACGTTGAAGTGAACTACGTGCATCATTAAGGGTGTCTTGTGCTTGTTCCAAATCCTTTTGGGAAATAGCTTTGCCAGTAAAAAGTTCTTGTTGGCGAGTCCATGCTTTTTGAGCTAAGGTGTAATCGGCTTCAGCAGCCGTGTAGTCGGCTTCAGCAGAGGCTGCATCAGGGCTGTCAAGTTCAAGTAACGTTGAACCCGTTTGTACCTGCGTTCCTAAGGTAATAGGTGTGCTAATAACGCGGCCAGCGACCGGTGAGCTGATACGTGAAGTTAACTTTTCGTTATAGCTAATTTTACCCGCTATCGGTTCTAATAATGGATGTTGGCTTAGTGTTAGTGTCGCGGTTTTGATGTAGTCTTTTTTGGGTGAGTTCTCAGCCAAAAAAACTTCGCCGGGTATGCTGGCTGTTTTGGTGATTACTTTAGTGTTGTCAACTGGATCCGAGCAAGCGCTTAGAAGAGCGGTTACTAGGAGGCTGCATAAGAAGTGTTTTTTTCTTTGTTGTGGCATTGGTTTACTTATTTCCGTGATCTGTGTGCAAGTCTTTGTTAGTTTTGATGGGGTAGCACAACTTAGGGCGCTTTTTTATTATTATGAGTGACAGGTGCTTTGTCGGTATCTAATGGTATGCCTAAAGCTTTTTCAAAATCATAGTAAGCATTAGCTCTGGCTATCTCTGCCGCATAATAATCACGCATGATATTTTTGTAGGTTCTTTGAGCTTCGATAAAATCGAGTACGCTGGCTGCGCCTTTGCTGTAAGACAGTTCAGAGCTATTTCTAACGGTTAATGCATCATCTAATAAGCCATCTTTAAAGCGTTGCACAATTTTGTTGGTGCTATTCCATGCCGCTAGGGCGCTGATAACATCGTTACGAATGTTAAGTTCGGTTTGTTCTGCAGTCAGTCGACTTTGGCTTAAGTTAACGGCCGCTTTATCGGCTTCACCTTGATATTGATAAAATAAGGGTAAAGGTAAGCTGACACCAACGAAGCCAGAGTTAAGAGCGTTATTACTAGGGTCGCGTGAGTAACCGGCATTGATGGTGACATCTGGGTATTTAAGTTTGCGTGCTAATTCTAGTTGTTTGTCGGCTTGATCTGCACGCAGTTTGTCGCCTTCTAAATCAGGGCGTTGTTGTAAGGCTTTGTTGATAGCGTCTTCTTTGGAAAGTGTTTGCTTGAAGTCATTAGCCTCAGGCCATAGTTCTTTAGCTTCAAATTGTAAGCTTTTAGCTGGCCAGCGCAATAACACTGCTAAATCTGCTTGGGCTTGTTCTACAGTGGTTAACGCAGCATCTAATTCTGATTGTGCTCGCATGCCTTCCATTTTTACGCGTAAAAAGTCTGATTCAGATATGTCGCCACCTTTCATACGCAGTTGGTTGGCTTTAGATATTTCAGCATAATGATCGACAATTTCTTGTGCTAGCCACGCATTCTTTTGGGTTTGTAATAATTGATAATAGGCGCCCCTAACCATGTTGGAAAAGATACGTATCGCATCTCTAAAATCGCTTTCTGCTGCTTGTGTACCAAAATTGCTGCTTTCTATACGCAGGCCACGTTTGCCAGCAACCTCTATCAATTGACTGAATGAATAATACTGAGCAGGGCCACAAGAGTTTCCTGGTGTAGAAGGACAGCCAGTTGCGGCGGCATTATTATTGAGATTGTGAGCAAGCTCGAGGATTTGAATGCTGATAGTAGGGTTGGGGATGGCGCTAGCAATAATGGCATCAGCGCGAGCTTGATCTATATTGTATTGGGCGGCAATTAAGTCCAGATTACGTTGATAAAAGATTGACACGACCTCGTCAACAGAGATTTGCTGATTTTCAGCCAGGGCATTGCTTGCGCACACAGAGCTCAATAGCACTAATGAGGCGATTGCTTTAAAAAAAATAGATTTCATGTTGTTAGCGGTAAATAGCCATTGAGATTATCACTGTTATATGGGTATGACAGTTGTGGCATGGTTTGTTGAGAGGGCATTATCTAATGAAAAAAATACAATAGTGTGACAGTGTTGCTTTGCTATAAGGTATTAGTTCTTATGTCGCTATGGATTAGCCACCATTGTTGTGGTCGGTATGATAGGTTAATCGGCTAATATCAGGTAGTAATATTATTAGATAATGGTATCTTACAAATCGACAACTGCTTTTGACATTATCTTAATGCTATTATTGTGCCAAGCCCAGTTATCCTTGGTTTTTCTGGAATGAATGGCTAGTTATGAATTAACTTTTGGTATTGATGATGGTTGAATAGGTGTAATTAACCCAATCAATGGGTTGATTTGCACCTATGCTTGTACCGATGACTTATCTTGTGAGTTTTTAAAATATTCTAAGGTCATAAAGAGAGCTGCAATTGAGCGAGCTTCGGTACATTCGCCGGTAGCGAGCAGTTCGTTGATGTTATTAAGTTTCCAAGGGATCACTTCTAATTCTTCAGGTTCATCGCCGACTAATCTTTCCGGATATAAATCTTGGGCGAGGACAATTTCGGTACTATGTTCCAAATAAGAAGGCGCTAGTGATAATGAGCTTAAATGATGAAGGTTTCTAGCACCATAACCTACTTCCTCTTTAAGTTCTCGGTTAGCGGCTTCAAGAAAGGATTCACCTTCATCGGTTTTGCCTTTGGGTAGGCCGACTTCATAGCGGTGCACACCTGCAGAATATTCTCTTATTAACAGTACCGTTTCAAAATCTAACATAGGTACAATTAGGACGGCGCCACCGGGCTTACCTCGAGCTAGGCGTTCATAATTGCGTAACTCGCCATTGCTGAATTTAATATCTAGTGATTCAATACGAAATAATCGGCTTTGAGCAACGGTCGTTCTTTTAAGAATAGTCGGTTTGTTGGGCATTGTGGTATTTTATGATTTTTTCATACTAAATATAACTCATCATGATTGAATGGCAAGAAATTGATACGGTTTTACTGGATATGGATGGAACTTTATTGGATTTGAATTTTGATAATCACTTCTGGAAAGAGTTTGTGCCACTAAAGTATGCACAATTGCACGGTATGGATCTAAATTTTGCAAAACAGCACTTAGAGCCAAGGTTTAAAAGCATGGAAGGTCAGTTGGAGTGGTATTGCTTAGATTACTGGAGTGAGGCTTTGCAGTTGGATATTGTTGCTTTAAAGCGAGAGCTTTCAGAATTAATTGCTGTTTTACCGCATGTGACTGATTTTTTAGAAAAGCTACAGCAGTCTTCTAAACAAGTAATATTGGTGACCAACGCACATCGAGATAGCTTGGGTCTGAAAATGGAAAAGACTTGTCTACAGTCTTTTTTTGATGACATTGTTAGCTCTCATGATTTGGGTTTGCCAAAAGAGCATGCTGGTTTTTGGCCATTATTGCAGCAATCTCAAGTCTTTGATAAAGAGCATACATTAATGGTTGATGACAACGTAGACGTTTTGAATTCGGCGCAGTTGTTTGGTATAGCGCATTTAATCTCTGTGAGTAAGCCGGACACTCAGCAGCCCAAAAAACACATCACCGAATTTCGTTCTATTGAGGATTTTCGGGAGTTGATGATCAGCTGGTAAGTTTTTTGTGTTTCTCTGAGCTAGGGCGTTTACCTTGGTAGTTGCCTTTAGTTTTAGAGGGTCTTCTTTCAGGTATGATTACGTCCGCTAATAGATTGGCGGTGATGGCGTTTACCGGTATTTTTTGGCCGATATAGGTTTCAATGTCTGGCATAGAATAGGCGTAATGTTCGCAAATAAAACTAATAGCGATGCCACTTGCACCAAAGCGGGCTGTTCTGCCAATTCTGTGCACATAATCTTCTACATCCTGTGGTAAATCATAATTAATAACATGAGACACGTCGGCTATATGTAAGCCTCTTGCGGCCACATCGGTAGCAATGAGTAGCGTGATTTTATTATCCTGAAAATCAGCCAGTAGGCGCTGGCGTTTGTCTTGGGCAACATCACCACTGAGTGCTGCAGTTTTATAACCATTGGCATTCAGTGTGTCGTCTAGCAATTCTGCGCAACGTTTGGTGTTGACAAAGATAATGCTGCGTTGAGGCTGATGATCATTTAGTAAGCCTATTAATAGCGGTATTTTTTGTTCGTTGGCCGGGCAATAGGCGCTTTGCTGTATGGCCTTAGAGGTTACTTCATCGCTTTCTATGCGTATGAGTATGGGGTTGTTCATGTGCTCATAGGCGAGTTCAGTGACTTTATAAGACAGAGTCGCTGAAAAGAGCATATTTAGGCGCTTTTCAGGTGTTGGCATGCGTCTTAATAAATAACGAATGTCCTTGATAAAGCCTAAGTCAAACATACGATCTGCTTCATCCATTACTGTGACTTGGATGTGATCGAGTGTGAAAGCATTTTGACGATAAAAATCAATAATACGACCTGGAGTACCGATGATAATATCAATATTGGTTTTTAAGGTGTCCAATTGTTTTTGATAATCAGTGCCGCCATAAATCAACGCAAACTTAAGATTAAGATGTTTGCTGAGTAATAAGGCGTCTTTATGAATCTGGATAGCTAATTCACGTGTGGGGGCAAGAATGAGAGCCCTAGGATTCTTAATGGTTTCATTTTCATCATTGATTAGATGTTGAAAAGTAGCTAATAAAAAGGTCGCGGTTTTACCCGTTCCTGTTTGCGCTTGCCCGGCAATGTCTTTACTTCGCAACAATAAAGGCAAGGCTTTATCTTGAATTGGTGTGCAATAATTAAAGGCGGCATCATTTAAGCCTGACAGTATAGAGTCAGACAATTCCAAATTGCAAAAGCGTGTTTTAGTTAAATGGGTAGTTTTCATAGGCTATAGCATAACGTAAAAATCAAATTGCTTGAAATTGATTGACTCAATAAGCTATCCCTCCTATAGTTTTAACTTTTTATTTTTGGAGAAATAGTGTGAGCGATTCAGTTCTTCATGTAAGTGATAGTGAATTTAACGAAACTGTTATTAAAGCTAGTGGGCCTGTATTGGTTGACTATTGGGCAGAATGGTGTGGTCCTTGTAAAATGATTGCACCCGTATTGGATGCCATTGCAGAAGAATATGCCGGTAAATTAACAGTAGTCAAAATAAATATAGATGATAATCCACAGACCCCACAACACTATGGCGTACGTGGTATTCCAACGTTGATGTTGTTTAAAGATGGTGAAGTTGAAGCGACTAAAGTAGGTGCTTTGACTAAAGTAGAGCTTGCCAAATTTCTTGATAGTAATATTTAAAAATATTTATCATTATTCAGACCGCTCATAAAAGTGGACGGTTCTGAATACTTGATATATACTTATCTGGTGCGATAGTCTCGCGCAATCAATCATATCGTCTGATACTTACCCTCCGAATTCTAAATTCTATCCTGGTTGTTACGGTGTACAGCCGAACTACTTTTCTCCGAGTTGTCTTTTTATGAATCTTACCGAGTTAAAACTTAAACAAATTAGTGAAGTTATTGAAATTGCCGAGTCCCTTGGGCTTGAAAATGTTGCACGATCACGCAAGCAAGATTTGATCTTTGCTATTCTTAAGAAGCAGGCTAAGGCCGGCGACGATATTTCCGGTGATGGTGTTCTTGAAATTTTGCAAGATGGTTTTGGCTTTTTACGAACACCAGGTTGTTCTTATTTAGCAGGTCCCGACGATATTTATGTCTCACCCAGTCAAATTAGACGCTTTTCGTTAAAAACCGGTGATACGATCACGGGTAAGATTAGACCCCCAAAAGATAATGAGCGTTATTTCGCCATGCTCAAAGTTGACCAGATCAATTTTGAATCTCCAGAGAATACTAAAAATAAAATCACCTTTTCTAATCTGACGCCTCTTTTTGCTAAGCAACGTTTTACACTTGAGCAAGGCAATGGCAGTAGTGAAGATTTAACAGGGAGAATTATTGATTTAATCGCACCCATTGGTAAAGGTCAGCGTGGTTTGATTGTATCGCCTCCGAAAGCGGGTAAAACCATGATACTGCAAAGTTTGGCACAAGCTATTGCAGAACAAAATCCAGAATGTTATTTGATTGTGCTTCTAATCGATGAGCGTCCTGAGGAAGTTACCGAAATGGAACGTTGCGTTCGCGGTGAAGTGATTTCAAGTACCTTTGATGAGCCAGCCACTCGCCACGTTCAAGTGGCTGAAATGGTTATTGAAAAAGCGCGGCGTTTGGTTGAGCATAAACACGATGTGGTCATTTTGTTAGACTCGATTACTCGTTTAGCCAGAGCTTATAATACAGTTGTGCCTTCGTCAGGAAAAATATTAACGGGTGGTGTTGATGCCAATGCTTTAGAAAAACCTAAGCGTTTTTTCGGCGCGGCACGTAATATCGAAGAAGGCGGTAGTTTGACCATTATCGCAACGGCATTGGTCGATACTGGATCAAGAATGGATGAAGTTATCTATGAAGAATTCAAAGGTACCGGCAACATGGAATTGCATCTTGATCGTAAAATTGCTGAAAAAAGAATTTATCCTGCTATCAATATTAATCGTTCAGGTACGCGTAGAGAAGAGTATTTGGTTGATCCCGATACTTTGCAAAAAACCTGGATCTTGCGCAAGATCTTGCAGCCCATGGACGAAACAGCTGCTTCAGAATTTTTGATCGGTAAGCTAAAAGACTTCAAAACTAATGCTGAGTTCTTTAACTCTATGAAACGCTAGTTTTATAAAGCATTACGACTGCTTAATTTCATTCAGATAGTACTCTAGAGACTTTGCCATGACAGATCCTACTCTATTAATACATGCGCTTATTTTAGGTATTGTTGAAGGACTGACTGAATTTCTTCCGGTTTCATCTACGGGTCATTTAATTCTAGTGGGTCAATTGCTAGACTTTAATGATGATAAAGGTAAAGTTTTTGAAATTGCAATTCAATTTGCGGCGATACTTGCTGTAGTTTGGGAGTATCGGGCGCGATTATTTCATACGCTGGTTAGTGTAAGAACAGAAACAAAATCCATGCGTTTGGCTTTAAATCTGATCATTGCTTTTTTGCCTGCGGCCATATTGGGTTTTTTGTTTTTAAAACAAATAAAAGCCCATTTATTCAATCCTATAGTAGTTGCTTCGGCTTTTATTGTCGGTGGTTTTCTGATCTTGTGGGCTGAGCGTCGTCAGCATGAGGTTCATGCTGAATCCATAGATGATATGACTTGGCGCGACGCTTTAAAAATAGGTTTCGCACAAGCTTTGGCTATGATACCGGGTACTTCTCGTTCAGGTGCGACTATTATCGGTGGTTTATTTTTCGGTTTATCTCGTCGAGCCGCCACTGAGTTTTCTTTTTTCCTCGCAATACCTACCATGTTTGCCGCAACTTTATATGATGTTTATAAGCATCGCGAGTTGTTTAGTATGGATGATATGGTTTTGTTTGTGGTGGGTGGCACCATATCATTTATCAGTGCTTTTATCGCTGTACGCGGGTTAATACGCTTTATTAGTCGACATGATTTTACGGTATTTGCTTGGTATCGAATTATATTCGGCATCATGGTGTTAGTTTCTGCACAACTAGGTTGGATCAATTGGGGTTTGGCTTAATTAATCGACTGCCAACTAAAGGTAGGACGATTTAGCTTCATTGTTCATTTGATGCAGGCGAAAGACTAAGCCTACTCGCCATAAGTTGCTAGCCTCCTAGGCTTAGTCTTTCGCCTGCGTTCAATCTGCCCCACCTAAAATTCCTAGCCCATAAAAGCGCTAACTAACGCCCTCTTTTTATCCTTCTTTATAGTGATACCATAAAATTTTATTGCCCATTAACATACCGTTAACTTAAATGCGGTTACAATATTCATTTTTGAATAATGTAGGCTCCATCTTGACTGAAAAAACTATTCGAATTGCTACGCGTCAGAGTCCTTTGGCATTATGGCAGGCAGAGCATGTTGCTGCTTTATTGGAGCAGGCTTTTCCAGGCGTGAAGACTGAGCTAATCAAAATGGTTACGCGTGGTGATAAAATCCTCGACGCACCTTTAGCTAAAATTGGCGGTAAAGGTCTGTTTGTTAAGGAGTTAGAACAAGGTATGCTAGAAGGTTCGGCAGATATAGCCGTGCATTCAATGAAAGATGTGCCGGTTGAATTTCCGGTGGGCTTGCATTTAGCGGCTATATTAAGTAGAGAAGATCCTACTGATGCTTTGGTTTCGAATCATTATTCGGCCTTAGCGGAATTGCCTGCTAATGCCAAAATAGGTACGTCTAGTCTGCGTAGACAATGCCAGCTTAAAGAACGCTTTCCAGAAGCACAAATCTTGCCCTTAAGAGGTAATGTTAATACGCGTTTAGCTAAACTGGATGCCGGTGAATATGATGCCATTATTTTGGCATCCGCTGGATTAAAAAGATTAGGTATGAGCGAGCGTATCGCACAGTCTTTAGATCCCAGTGATAGTTTGCCTGCTATTGGTCAGGGTGCAATAGGCATAGAATGTCGCATTGATGATGTAGAAATGAATGATATGCTACAACGACTACATGATTCAGATACGGGTTTGTGTGTAACTGCTGAGCGTGCCATGAATGCACGCTTACAAGGTGGCTGCCAAGTGCCAATTGGTGGTTTTGCACAGCATATTAACGGACAATTGTTTATGCGTGGCTTGGTTGGTGATCCTGATGGTAGTGTCCTTTATAGAGCTGAGTGCTGGGCTGAAGTTGATCAGGCAGAAACTATGGGGTGCAAGATAGCCGATGATTTATTAGCTCAAGGTGCAGATAAAATTCTGCAAGCGTTATTGCTTGAATAAGTCGTTAAATGATGTTCGTGTCTTAGTCACGCGCCCCGCTCATCAAGCTAAAAATTTATGCGAATTGCTTGAAAAGCAGGGCGGGGTCGCTATTCGTTTTCCTACGCTAGCGATTGCCGCTTTAGAAAATACACAAGCCATACAAGCTGGATTAGCGCAATGGATGACTTATCAATGGCTTATATTTATCAGTGTCAATGCAGTAACTATGCACAGTTACTATTCAGTTGATGATAAAATAAAAAAAAACAATTCGGTGCGCATTGCCGCAATAGGAAAAGCTACTGCTGAGGCCTTGTTATTGGCAGGATTGCCGGTTGATTTGCTGCCTGAACAAGGATTTAACAGTGAAGCAGTGTTGGCTATGCCTGCTATGCAAAACATGCAGGGGCAGCGATGTTTAATTGTTCGAGGTTTAGGTGGTCGAGAAGAATTAGCGGCGACATTACGAAGTCGAGGCGCAGTTGTTGATTATCTTGAGGTTTATCAAAGGATAATACCCAGTATTGATAATTCAGCATTGTATTTACTACTGACTCAAAATAAATTGGATGTTATAACGGTAACGAGTGTTAATGCGTTGCAAAACTTATTAATTATGTTGAATGAACAATATCATCAGCAATTATTTTGGATACCTCTAGTCGTAATTAGCGATAGAATTCGGCACATAGCTGCCGACATAGGCTTTAAACGAATTGCAGTGACGAATAGTCCTTCAGATGTGGCAATTCTTGAGACAGTAAAAATGTGTGTAACAGGAGGATTAGCGTGGCCGAATTGAGTGAACAAAAAGAACAAGAGCTGGGCGATATCAAATCAGCCCGCCAATCGTCAAATGGTTTATGGTTTGGCGTCATTATACTGCTCATTATTATCGGACTTGCTGGTGCCGGTTTTTATTTCTTTTCGCAATTACGCGATCAGCAACAAGATCTAGGTGGCGAAGTTAAAGGCGAAATGTCTAAACAGATTGCCGATTATCAATCTCAACTAGTTGCCATTCAATCTCAGTTAGCCTCTTTAGAATCTAGCGTAGCAGGTAAAGATAATCATTTTACCCAAACGCTTGCGGATTTTTCTCAGCTTCATAATGAAAAGTTAGAGACTACTCGTAAAGAGTTAAATGAATCTATTATTCGTTTACAACGCCAATTAGGTAAAACTAGAGGTGATTGGTTGATTGCCGATGCTGAGTATTTGCTCAGTGTCGCCAATGAGCGCTTACATTTAGTAGGTGATGTTAATACCTCTCGAGAAGCTTTAGAAGCGGCTGATCAACGCCTCAGAGAAAGTGGCGATGCAGCAACTTTTAAAGTACGTGAAGAAATTGCTAAGGAATTGTCTCTACTTAAAAGCATTAGCGTACCTGATGTCGTTGGTATTTATGCCTCAATACAAACTCTGCAAGATCGGGTTGACAAATTAGCTTTGCTTTTGCCTTATACCGGTAAAACCCTAGCATCACCTGCTGATAGTAAAAAGTTTCCGTTACCCACGGAAAATCAAGGTTTACTTAATTCAGCAATCAGTCAGTTACAAGATGCGGTTGTTATTAGACATAGCGAACATGAAGTTAAGGAAATATTAACGCCCGAAGAAGCGTTGTTTATTCGTGAACAATTAAGAGTTAAGTTGGAAATGGTCAAGATTTCCTTGGTTCAGCGTAATGAGGTGCTATTTCAATCAAGTTTAGCTGATGTCAAGAAATGGACTGAACAGAACTTTACTAAAAACACCGACGATAGTTTTTTGGCTGACTTAGAGCGCCTAAATATCACCAAGATCAGTAGCCAGTTACCCGATATCAGCTTATCTTTAAAAATGATTAAAGATATAGCGACCTTAAGAGTAGAAACAGATAAAGCAATTCAGCCATTAGACGCTATGGTTACGGTTAAAAAACCTATGGCAGTAGAATCAAGTAAGCCAGTAGAAACTTTGATTCCTACTGAAGCTGTTGAGCCTTCGAAATAAGAGAGCGTTGATGAAAAAGTTATTTAATCTTCTAGGTTCTCTGTTTGCAACGATTGCCGTTGCATTGTTGCTAAATTATTGGTTGCAGAGCTTTGGTAATCCAGGCTATGTGATGATTGGTATTGGTCATTGGTCGCTTGAGACCTCGTTAGTGATTTTTTCAATTAGCTTGCTATTAGGCTTTTTTGTTTTTTACCAATTGTTTAGATGTATAGGTTGGTTGATTCGTTTACCTGGGCATTTGAAAAGCCGAGGTAAAAATATTCGCTTTAATCGCTCTCAAGAAGCCTTGATCGCAGGTTTAGTTGATTCCGTCGAAGGTAACTGGGAAAAAGCTGAAAATATCCTCATCAAACATGCATCGCATAGTGGCGCGCCTTTAATCCATTATTTAACGGCAGCAAGAGCAGCTCAATCTCGTGGAGCCTTCGATAAAAGAGATGAGTATTTGAAGAAAGCGACTGATCATGCGCCCGATTCCGATGTTATTATTGGACTCACTCAAGCGGAGCTTAATTTATCAGGCAATCAATTTGAGCAAGCCTTAGAAACTTTAACTCGACTACATAGCATTGATCCAAACCATGCAAATGTTTTAAAGCTCTTACATCAAACTTATCAGCATGTAGGAGATTGGCACGGTATTAGAAAGCTGATTCCATCCTTGCATAGCCAGCAAATTTTAATGGAAGCCGAAGTTAAGTTGTTGGAGACAGAAACTTACAGTCAGTTACTAAAAGAAGCAGCAACAAACGCTAATATTGTAGACCTTAAAACCTTATGGTCAGAAATCCCTGGCTTCATAAAAAACATGCCTAGCATTGCGGCTATTTATTTTGCCGCTATGATTTATGTGGGTGCCGATAATGAAATTGAAGAAGAATTGATAGAAATACTATCCGGCCGCTGGGATGAGACTTTATTGGTTTTGTTTGGTAGCCTGCAGTCCAATAATGTTGTCACTCAGCTAGAAACCGCTGAAAAATGGTCTTATGTACATCAGGACAATGCTGTTTTGTTAGCTGTTATGGGAAAATTGGCTATAAAGTGTGAGGATAGCTTTAAAGCCGAAAGTTATCTGGCTAAAAGTATTGCTGTAGAACCCACTGTGCAAGCTTATCAATTTTTAGGTGATTTATTGTTTGCACAGGGCGATCAGGAAGGTGCTAGCCGTTGTTATAAAAATGGTTTAGAGCTGGCTTCTAGCGAGTTAGTGGCTCGTATAGATAGATTGCCCTCTTAAGTTTTCGCCGTTTTAGATAAGTAGATTGGGGGTGGCGCTCACTGCTCACCGTAATGATGGGCAAACCATAAAGCTGTTTGCTCATCCCAAAACGACTGTAGGCCGGAATAAGGCTTTTCGAGCGGAAGCGAGCAAAGCGTTTCCGGCATAGGCAGTGCATCTGTGCCGGAAACGCCAACACGCGCTGCGCTAGCATGGTCTTATTCCGGCCTACAAATGCTTCTTACCGCTTTTGTTAATATAAAACTGGGCAAACGATAAAGCTGTTCACCCACCTTACATGTCTATATATCTGTTTAATCAAGTATCCCCAGTCTATCGAGTTCCCATGAAATCAATTGATCATTCTCTTGTACGCATTAATTTCAGCGCCTTTTTATTAGCGAGTTTTTTATCGCTTATGTTTGCTAGTTCCATTACATGGGCAAAAACTAAAAAGCCAGATGTTGTCAGTATGAATGCTACTCTGGAGCTTAATAAAGAGGGGCTGCAAGCAAAAATAGAAGCTATCAATACTCGGCAAGGTTTGGATGAGGCGCTAAAATCTAAGATATTATCAATTTATCAAGCGGCGCTTGATAACCTAAACAATATCGAAGATTATAAAATTCGAGCCAACGAATTTAATTTAGCAATCAAGCAAGCGCCTGAGCATACTAGGAAGCGTCTTAAAGAAATCGATCAAATAACCGTTAAGATTGCAAAACAAAAGCCTGAAGATTTTAATCGGATCCCTACAGAAGAATTAGAACAACGCTTAATTATAGAAAAAGGCAAAATAAGTAACTTAGATGAGCAGCAAAATAAACAAGAAAGCGAGTTATTGCAGCAGCAATCTAGACCACAACTGATCCGCACAGAAACCGTTGATGCTAGACAAGATATAGAAAACTCCCAAAAAAAATTAACCCAACCAGCGGATAGAGCGAGTAATAGTTTAGAAACTGAAGCTAAGCTAGCCAATTTAAAAACTCTAATTGAAGCGCGTACCGCTGAGCTAAAGATGCTGGATATAGAGGCAATTAGTAATCCGTCTCGAGTGGATTTACTTAAAGCCGAGCTTAGGTTGCTGGAATTGCAAAAAAATGCTCTAGCGCCGGTTATTACCATCATAGAAAGTTTATTAACAGAGCGCCGTCAGCAAGCTGCACAAACCATGGAAAATGCGTTAAGTCAGGCTGAAAGTGAATTAGCAGGAAAGCACCCGCTTATTCAATCCTACACCCGAGAAAACATTCAATATAGTCGTGACTTGCAAACCATTGCTACAAAAATTGATAGCTATACCGAGCAAAAAACTAAGTTAGATCAACAAGCCAGTGATTTAGATAGTGACTTCAAGAATGCAGAAAAGAAAATAAGTTTGGCTGGTTTAAGTCCTGCTTTGGGTAAAATTTTGCGTGAACAACGTCGTAATATCACTAGCCAAGATCAATTTAAGTTGCAATCAGAAATTATTCAAGAGGAGACGGCTGTCACCAGTTTGGAGCAATTTAAAATTGAAGACCAACTGAAACAGTTGTCAGATATTGATGCCAAGCTTAAAGAAATCATGGATCTTCAAGTCGATCATCAATTGCCATCAGAGCAACGCATGATGATACAGGCGGAATTACGTGTCTTGCTAAATAGTCAGGATGATTTATTAAATAAATTATCAGTCGATTACAGCACTTATTTACGTACGCTTGGTGACTTCGATTTTTCTAGGCAGCAAATCTCTGTTATCGCAAATAAATTTGCCGTGTATCTGGATGAAAATTTATTATGGGTTAAAAGCTCAGACCCTATCAATATTCACTATATTTCCAGTCTTTTTCATTCGACTCAGTGGTTATTGTCACCGGTCAACTGGATGTCTTTAATTAAAGATACTTATAGAATGGTGCAACAGAGCCCCTTCTTAATAGCGTTTGGTGTTTTTAGCTTAGTATTGCTGATGCTTTATGAAAAAGAAGCTAAAAAACAGTTACTGGCTATTGCGGTTAAAGTGGGCAAACTATCTACCGATAATTTTAGCTATACTCTACAAGCCCTAGCCTATACTTTAATAATCGTGCTACCCATCCCCATGCTTAGTTATTATTTAGGTTGGTTTTTGAGTGATAGCCTGCATGTTAGTGATTTTAGTAAAGCTATCGGTGAAGGCTTGCAGAGTAGTGCCTCTCCGATTATTTTTTTACAGTTTTTTTATCATTTATTTGCAGAGCAGGGTATTGCTCGTAGCCATTTTCAATGGCAAAAAACCACCGTTACTCTGCTTCGTGGCCAATTTTCTTGGATGCGTTTCATAGCGATCCCCGCTGTTTTTATTATGACCAGTACGTTAGCGTCACGGTTTTCAGTGCATAGTGACAGCATAGGTCGCTTGGCGTTAATTTTTTTGCTATTGGCCATTACCTTGTTCTTTGGCGTGTTGCTAAAGCCTAGTAGTGGCATTTTATCGACAGTCATGACTCATCATCCAGAGGGCAGGCTTAGAAAATTACGTTATATCTGGTATCCAACGATCATAGCACTACCGTTAGTGATTATTGGTTTTGCTGCGGCAGGCTATTATTTAAGCGCCTTGGAATTAGAACAAAAATTCATTATCAGCTTACGTTTAGTTTTTGTGGTCATTATTATTCATGCTCTAGTCTTTAGGTGGTTGAGTTTAATTAATCGGCAGTTGGCGCTTAAGAATACCCAGAATAAACGTAAAGCGGCTATGTTATCGCAAAAGCACCATAGTGCTGCTAGCGATGAGCCCATATTGCCAGTTGATGAGCAGTTACTTGATATTCCGAAAATAAATGCTCAAACCATACGATTACTGAATGTTTTTATAGGACTTACTTTAACCATTGGTTTTTGGATGATCTGGAAGAATATTCTGCCAGCCTTTTCCTTTTTAGAGCATATCGAGTTATGGCAGCATAAGGTTAATATCGATAATCAAGAAAGTTATGAGCCTATCACCATAATTAATTTGATGTTGGCAGGACTATATTTATTTATTACTGTGGTTTCAGTGCGTAATTTTCCAGGTCTGATGGAGTTGATAGTATTCAGGCGTATCGCTATAGAAGCAGGTGGGCGTTATGCGGTTAATCAATTGGCGAAATATATATTAATTACTATAGGCTTTATCAGTGTTGCTTACGAGTTAGGCGGCAGTTGGGCTCAGGTGCAATGGTTGGTTGCGGCACTCAGTGTCGGCTTAGGTTTTGGTTTACAAGAAATATTTGCTAACTTAGTATCAGGAATAATTCTGTTATTCGAGCGGCCTATAAGGGTGAACGATACCGTTACCATAGGTGATATTACTGGTATCGTCAGTCGCATACAAATGCGAGCGACTACACTGATCGATGCCGATCAAAAAGAGCATGTCGTGCCTAACAAAACTTTTATTACTAGCCAGTTGGTTAACTGGAGTCTCTCTGATGACATTACCCGAGTAGTGATACCCGTGGGTATTGCTTATGGTTCTGATGTCGATCTTGCTCTTAAAGTTATGTTAGAAACTGTTATATCTATGCCATTAGTATTAGCAGATCCAGAGCCGTGTGTATTAATGGTTGGTTTTGGTGATAATTCACTCAATTTCTCTATACGGGTTTTTGTTAAGGAAGTTATTAATAGAATGCCTGTCACCCATGAAATTTATCGACGTCTTGAAATTGCCTTAAGAGAACATAAAATAGAAATTCCATTCCCTCAGCGAGATATATATACGTTCATCAGTGCTTGATGTTTAGTTTAAGGCTCTAAGTTGCGATGAATATCCAAAAAAATTATTCAACATCAATTAAAAAATACACTGTCAGATCTGTTGTCATAATTGGTGGAGGTCCATCTGGCCTGATGGCTGCAGAGATGTTAATTGAAGCAGGTTTTAAGGTTGATCTATACGAAGCGATGCCAAGCGTAGGGCGTAAATTTCTGATGGCTGGTAAAGGGGGTATGAATATATCAAATGACGAGCCTTATAATACCTTTTTGTCGAGATATACGGGTCAAGGAAATATTATGGCGTCCGTATTTGAAAAGTTCTCTTCAGTTGATTTGCGGGCATGGTTACAAGAATTGGGAATTGATACTTTCGTAGGTTCTTCGGGTCGAGTTTTTCCACTCGATATGAAGGCGGCACCTCTATTGCGCAAGTGGTTGTATAGATTGAGATCATCGGGTGTTAATTTACATGTGCGACATAGATGGTTAGGATGGAATAAGGATAGTGATCAGCAGTTATTATTTGATGTGGAAGGTAAGATCTGTGAGGTCAATGCGGATAATGTGATTTTGGCATTAGGCGGAGCAAGTTGGCCGCAACTAGGTTCAACTGGCAGTTGGGTGTCAATATTAGCAAATCAAGGGATAAAAATATCACCTCTTCAACCATCTAATTGTGGTTTTGAAGTAATATGGAGTGAATATTTTCGGACTCAATATTCAGGTAAGCCACTAAAATCGGTGAGCATTTCTCTTGAAAATATATCAGAAATAAATACATGCCATAAAGGCGAGTTGATAGTGACTGAATATGGTTTAGAGGGAGGAGTAATTTATACTTTATCAGCTCAAATTCGTGATGAAATTGCATTAAAAGGGTTTGTGATGATTTATATAGACTTAATACCCAATATAAGCAAAGAGGTAGCAATTGCTAAAATGGGACGTCTGCGTGGAAAGCAATCAATTGCTAATCATCTGAGAAAGCAATTAGGTATAAGTGGTGTTAAAGCTGGTTTAATTAGAGAAAGTATTGATCCATCATGTTTTAGTAATGCGGAGCTGCTATGTGCTTTAATTAAGTCATTGCCGATTAAGCTATCAGCAATAAGGCCAATAGCAGAGGCAATTAGTACAGCAGGTGGTGTTTCATTTGCAGAGATAGATCAAAATCTAATGTTGATAAATAGGCCGGGTGTGTTTTGTACAGGTGAAATGTTGGATTGGGAGGCGCCAACAGGTGGGTATTTATTAACGGCTTGTTTAGCTCTAGGTCGTGCAGCTGGGTTGGGATTAATTAATAGCTTTGAAGTAAAAGTAGATAATAAGCTTAAATAATAGAATTTAGGCTTTTTTAAGTGATGTATTGATTAAATAAGTAAAGCTTTTAAAGGAGTAACGTATGAAAACGCCAAAAAGTCTAGAAACGCTAGTGCGTGAAGGGCTTGTTGAAAAGGTGATTCGGCCACTGAAAAGTGGTAAAGAGGCTATTGTATATGTAGTGCAATCAGAAGGAGAAATTCGTTGTGCGAAAGTATATAAAGACGTAAATAAGCGAGGGTTTCATAAGCAAGCTTTATATCAAGAAGGCAGGAAAGTGCGGAATAGTCGTCAAGCTAGGGCAATGGAAAAGAATTCAAAGTTTGGTCGAAAGCAACAAGAAGAAGTTTGGCAAAATGCAGAAGTTGAGGCCTTATATAAGTTATCAGAAGCTGGAGTGCGAGTACCGCAGCCATATAATTTTATTGAAGGTGTTTTGCTTATGGAGTTGATTGTAGATGATCAAGGTGCTGCAGCGCCAAGGCTTAACGATATAGCATTGAGTCATGAGTTGGCCATTGAATACCATAGTATCCTTATTAGGGATGTCGTAAAGATGCTTTGTGCGGGCCTTGTTCATGGAGATTTATCAGAGTTCAACATATTAGTAGATGCAAATGGACCCGTTATCATAGACTTGCCACAGGCAGTCGATGCAGCAGCAAATAATAATGCATCTATTATGCTAGAGCGTGATGTAAATAATTTAGCAGATTATTTCGGGCGATATGCACCAGAGATCTTAACAACTAATTATGGCAAAGAAATTTGGCATATCTATGAAAGTGGAAATTTGAAGCCAGATTGCTTGTTAACAGGAAGCTTTAAGCCAAATGTAAAGCATGTTGATGTAAAAAGTGTAATAAGAGAAATTAATGATGCGCGTGAAGACGCTATTAGGCGTAAATATGAGCAAAATGAGATGTAGATTGGAAAAAATTGTGACAGCTATATTACGTTAAAAAAAGCTAGTTGCTTCTAAAGTACTAATATTGAATTAGTTTAAAACTACCCATTCAATATTACTTAAAATTATCGAATAAAAATAATATTTCAATAGGTTTTTGACTTGACAAGGATGATTGAGCTGGTAGACTGATCGCTCACTAAATTGACTTGGTGGCATTGACTTCTTGTTAAACAAGAATAAATGAGAAAATGGAAATATACTATAGAGCCTTAGTCATTAGATTGAGGATTTGTTAATTTTTAGGAGGTAGAAATGGCAGAATCAGTGAAAACTGATGCTGCGGAAGCACCGCTGTTAAATACAAAAAATATGATTCTAGGCGTATTACTCTATGTAGTATTTTACGGCTGGGTTCGTTGGTATGAAGGTGTATATGGATGGTCAGCTGGTCTGGACTCTTTTGCACCTGAGTTCGAAACATACTGGATGAACTTCCTGTATATCGAATTTATTTTAGAAGTTTCTACTGCAGGTATCCTGTGGGGTTACATCTGGA
>TBL_comb48_EPIDRAFT_1001184_pt1 | contig 19516 bp, 19 predicted proteins | sample TroBogEpilimnion_37_FD_10681 | JGI IMG/M metagenome (IMG submission 10681)
CCAACTGACTGAACGACATCTACCTGTGAGTTCCGGGCAGAGAGGAACATAACAGCATCCAATGAGGGAACATCAACTCCTTCGCTTAAACACCTCACATTGGTGAGAACGCGGCACTCATTGTAATTGGTATCAGCCTTCAGCCACGACAGCAATTCATCCCGCTGGGGCGCCGTCATGGTTCCATCAATATGCCGCGAAGAGAGCGAAACCATCTTTTCCTGGCTTGTTTCAGGCAAAGCACTGAGGTAAACTTCGGAAGCTGTATTGTAGGTGGCTGTTATTTTTTTTGACACAGCAATGCTTTGGCAAAAGGCCACAGCCCGTTTCATCGGTTCCGGATCACTGGCTTTGATAATACCTGCATCACCGAGTATCTGCTTCGAGAGGGCGTTGATGCAGCCAATGAGTTTGGAGGCATCGTCAGTATTGATTTCACTTTCGTTGTCTGTTATCATCTTCTGCACCGCCGGGGGACATCGTTTTCATTCAATGTCAGAATGAGCACCTTGTAATCGCTAAGCAGATCCCGCTCTACAGCTTCACCAAAACCAATACGGTAGATCTCTTCGCCAAACAACCCTGCGTCATCCATTGAACAAAGGATGGCTTCAGCTTGTGCTGCCTTGCTTTTGGTATCATCACTGTACAGCCTTGGGGTTGCGGTCATATAGAGCCGCTTCTTACCTTTGAGGAAATTGTTGTCGTGCACTTTTGTGAATGCAGATTCATCCTCACCCGACAACGTCACCCCTGTGGTCCGGTGAGCTTCATCGCATATAATCAGATCAAACTCCCCATAGCGTTTATTTGACTTCAGAAGTTCAGCTTGCGCACGGGCAATCACTGCAATGGATTGGTAGGTAGAGAACACAACGGTCAAGCCAGCGTGACCATTGGCCTCTATGTGCTTGAACTGACGGAGAATTGAACTGACATCGGTGGATGCAGGTAACGCCAGATCCACTATGCTGAATGAGTCACTATCTTCATTCTTGCTTTTTTTGCGCGACACCTCACTGTCCGAACAGATACAAACAGCATTAATCGGTTCGTTGGCATCTGACGACCACTCTCGCAGTGTCTGGCCAAGCAAGGCAATTGAGGGAACCAGGAAGAGGATAAGGCCCTTGCCATTGGTTTCATGCTCAGCAATGCGCAGGGAATTGAACGTTTTCCCTATGCCGCAAGCCATAATCAGCTTGCCTCTGTCTGCTGTTTTGAAATGTTCATGCGTTTTATCCAGGGCCTCTTGCTGATGTGCCCTCACTCTCTTTTTTGGCGTGCGTGAAGCTTCGCCGTAAATGCCCTGGTCTAATTTTTCCCAGTCTACTGATGACTCCTCAAGGTCATACAGGTTAAGGCGGACAACAGGCGGGCTTTGATTTTTTATGGCCTCGGTTGCATTCGCTCCCCATCTATTGGTCGTAGAAATCCAGAGTCGTTGCGCAAAGCTTGTTGTTTGCAGATTTTCATCCTTGAATTTCCTGCTTGATGTTGAGAGAAAAGAATCAACAGCCGGCTTGTCAATGGTAGTGCCATCATGAAAACATTTACACTGAATTGCCCAATAGTCGCCATCCAGGGTCAAAGCAACCAAATCTATCCCGGTATCACCACCCCCCAAATCACCCCGCCCAAGGGAATTCATTCCACAGCCACACCTTTTTGAAGAGATAGGCATACTTCGGGTCGGTTTTCAGGTAAGCCTGCATCAACCGCTCAAAACGCTCACCCTTGTCGCGCTCAGAGAATGAATACTTTCGGTATTTCGCCAGGATGGTCTGGAAGGTCATGCGATTTTTCCTCTGAGATTGGGCTAAATTTTGAGTGCTCTGTAAAAATTTTAGTGAGAGCCCAAAAGAAGTAACTGACGGCTTACAGCATCATACTCGTACGCAAGCAGGGTGGACAAATGGTGTTGAGTGCGACTTTCCCTCTGCCCGAGCAACCAGAAGATCCCGAATAAAATCAATTGGCAAATCAGGATTGTCCAGAGCTGCCCGTCCTATCATGCCCAAAACTCAACCTGTCCAGCAATGATACGATGCTCAGCCTTGGACTGAGCTTTTGCTTGGCTGTACAAGGTCTCATCTATTCGTACTGGAATTCCCATAATTTTTCTCCATAGATAACATTGCTAAAAATGTAGCGAATAGTAACAGATAAACAAATCACTCCATCACTACACACGACTTGATAATGGCCGATGCGCAAGTTCACCCCCATAAGCAGATGATGAGTAATTTTAGTTTCGGGTTCTCCGTATCGTCCATACAAAGCATGCGATATATGTTCATTTGGTCAAATATCTTACGATTTTTCATGCGACCTAAATATCTTGCTAAATAGGGGTTTAGCTTGTTAGGTGTGGCGTGTAAAAAGAGTGATTATTCGAAGAGTAATCAGTGGTGAACGTAAAAAATTTGGAAAATTGCTGTTTTTTCATTAACAATCCTATAGGTCAATTGTTTGTAATGGCCTCTTTAGAGAAAGCTTAACCCTCCTTCATGGTAATTTGCGGTCGATCGAAAAAAGGTAGTCTTTTCGATACCCATCTATATTCTTGGCATAACAAGCAGTTCCAGGTTTCTTCTTCAATAGTTATTTGTAAAGCGTTGCATGTACAAAGATTTTTCAAAGTATCATTGACAGTTTGATGCTGGTTGATATATATCAAGATACTTTGTCAGTTGTGATATAAATAACGTAAGTGAATTTAATATTATTTATCTCATCAATCAAAAAGGAGGTGCGTATCCAATTATATTATTTCAAAGCAACATTAGTTATTAACAAACGAATATAACATAAAAGGAGGATGCTATGGCTATTGATGTCTTTTCACAGTGGTGGTGGAAGTTTGGACGCGAATTACTAACATTCACAAAACCTGAGTTGATTTTAGAAGGCGAGAAGGTTATTGAAAAATATAATATTCCAGTTGCCAGATGGGCAAATTTCGGTAATATTCTGCCAACAGTTAACACTCGGTCTGTTAATATACAATCGAAAGGTAGTGTGTCGACTTTCGGAAATCCCGCAGGAAACGCTGTTGGTGACGCTGTTGGAATACTTTTCAATACATTTGCCTCATTTAATGTCTTTCTACTCTGGCCTGGTTTCCCGGGCGGCATCCGGAGTCCTCATATTCATTATAATGGAGAGATTTATTTCCTTAATAATGAGCAGTGGAAAGAATATACTACTCCTGTATTGAAAAATTTAAGTGACAAACTCGCTTCCGCACAATCCATAACTTTCAATGATTTGGCCAGCGTGAGTAATGCAGCTTCGTATAAGCAATAATCTTCAAACAGTAATGGCAGACCTGAATTGATCTGCCATTGCTATTTCTATAATTACTGTGTAGCACTATGAAATTTACTATAGCTGTCACTCAACAATGCAATCTTGGATGTATATACTGCTATATATTCAAGAATGATGCTGTCATGAGCATGGAAACTGCGGATAATATTATCGAATATATGTTTAATGATACTCCAAAAGATGAGAAATTAGAGATTGGTTTTTTTGGTGGCGAACCCATGCTTGAGTTTGAATTTATAAAAAAAGTTATTCAACGTATCCGAAATCATAAAGCATATAATTCCAGAAAAATAGAGCTTTATATTGTTTCAAATGGCACTATTTTCTCCAATGCTATTGCTGATGAACTTATACGCCTTGGTGTGTCATTTGGCATAAGCTGTGATGGTCCTTCCCATATTCAGGATCGGTCAAGGGTGTTTACCGATGGAACAGGAACTTCAGCTATAGTGGAAAAAAATATCCGTCAAGCGCTGCAATATTATCCTTTTTTACCAGTCAATGCAGTCTATACTCCCAGTACTCTGGAATACTTGCCGGATGTCGTCGATTATTTTTATGGCCTTGGGATAAGAGTTATCTATCTTAGTCCGAATATTTCGGCACCATGGACTCAAGAGCATGCTGACATGCTGCCTGATCTTTTCCAACGGATTGGCAAGAAGTATCTCGACTACTACATGGCAGAAACCCCACTTTATATCAGTTTGATTGATGGCAAAATTGCTGTAATCATGAGGAGCGGGTATGGAGCACTTGAAAAATGCAGAATGGGAAAGGGTGAATTTGCTTTTGGCCCTTCAGGCAATATTTATCCATGCGAACGTCTGATAGGGAATGATGATGGCTTATCGCATTGTCTTGGCAATATTAACAACATTACCCCGTTACAGATAAAGTGCAGTCATGATGCCCACAATATTTCCAATGATCTCTGTCAAAGATGCGAGTTGAACAGCTACTGCATGAACTGGTGTGGTTGCACGAACTATTATGCAACTGGAGATTACAACTCGCCGGGACCTTTTATCTGTGCGTCTGAAAAAGCCTCAATAAGTGTTGCTCTGGAGTTGATCAATACTCTTGGAGCAAAAGGAATTTCTTTTTCCGATCATCTTGCTGGAACTCCTTTGATGAGCATTATCGGAGAAGCCAGTAAATCATTTCAGGTTAGCACAATAGCTGAATAGGATTTTTTTTAATACCGCCAGGCAGCCTCAGAGTCAGTTCTGTGCTGCTGTGGCTGGCCTGAAGCCGGTAGCCGATGGCTCCATGGTGCTCTCCTCAAGGTTCATGCCGGTGATCTGCAACGTTCTGAAAGGGGAGTGTCGAACCAGTTCGTAATCGTGGGTACCGATGAGGACGATGATGCCCTTCTGATTGATTCTTTTCAGATACTCAAGGATTTCAAGTGAGGTATCGGGATCGAGGTTTCCGGTTGGTTCATCGGCAAGAATAACCAGTGGTTCACGCACAAGTGCCCTTGCTATTGCAATTCGCTGTTGCTCTCCACCGGAAAGACTAAGGGGCATCACCTTTGCTGCATGTTCAAGGCTAACACTTTCAAGCGCCTGCATTACTTTTTCCTTGATGAGTTTATCCTTCGTGCCGGTAACCTGCAATACAAAAGCAAGATTATCGTACACATTGCGGTCTTCAAGCAAACGGAAGTCCTGGAAAACAATCCCCAGCTTTCTCCGCAGGTGCGGTATCTGCCGTTTTTTTATGGTGCGGGAGCTGTATCCTGCAATCCGTATCTCTCCTTTTTTGGGACGGATATCCATATAGAGCGACTTGAGGAGTGTTGTTTTTCCACTGCCGCTTTTCCCGACAATATAGACAAGCTCTCCCTGCTGAATTGTAAGGTTCAGATTTTGGAAGAGTGGCTTTTTATTAAGAACAAGGTCAACGTTGATAAAAGAGATCATAATGGGTGCTCAATTTGTTTTCTGTTTGTGGCAATCGTGATGGAAAGCAGCGTAGCTTCATAACAACTTCTTTCGGAGGCAATTCCTTTTCCGGCAATATCAAAACCTGTTCCGTGATCGGGCGATGTCCGCACAATCGGCAGTCCCAGCGTAACGTTTACCCCTGTATCGAAGGCAAGTACCTTGAAGGGCAGAAGCCCCTGATCGTGATACATCGCTACAACAATATCAAAGTTTTTATAGCTTCCCGCACCAAAAAAACCATCAGCCGGGAAAGGCCCTTCCACCCGGAGGCTGGTTGACACCCTTTCGATGCAGGGACGGATTATCTCCTGTTCTTCACATCCCATAACGCCACCGTCAGAAGCGTGTGGATTGAGACCGAGCACTGCAATGCGCGGATGAGCAATTCCGAAATCGTTTGTCAGCGATGCAGCAAGGGAAGTAAGAAAAGCGTCAAGATCCATATTCCGGATCAGTCCGGGAATCTTTTCAAGTGGTTCATGAATCGTGGCAAGGGCAACCTTGAGATTTAGAACAGGATCAAAAAACATCATGGTTGGTGTTGGTACCCCGAACATCCTGCCAAGGAACCCCGTGTGGCCTGTTTCCTTGTAGCCCGCCAATACGATGGATTCCTTGTTAATCGGGGCGGTAACGAGTGCATCGCATATACCCTCCCTGCAGAGTTCAGCTGCTGCATGAATGGACTCCATGGCAACCCGTCCAGCTTCAGCCGATATCGTACCGGGCACAATACTTTCAGGTTCAGCAACACTGAGCACTGGCAGAACCCCACTTGGAGCACGATCTCTATCCTCAAGTGCCAAAACATCGTCTACCAATTCAAGTTTTACCGGTAGATCAAGTGCTTTTTGGTAATAGTCCATTACGGTATACGAGCCGGCAACAAGAAAAGAGTGACCTGAACCATCAAGTTTCAGAAAGCTTTTCAGAATGATTTCCGGCCCTATGCCGTGAGGATCACCGGCTGAGCAGACAATGCGCATGGTTACAGTCTTTTGTATGCATTGGCGATCTTGTCATCCTTCTTGACCCCTTTCAGTGCGAGCATAAAAAGAACAGGTTCCGGCAGAAGCATAAAAAAACCAGCTTCAGGCTTGTGTGTTACTGTAGAGCTGATGTGCTGCAAATAGTGGTTCATGAAATGTGCCGCGGTAAGCCCGGAAAAAAGATCACCGAGAAAAAGAAGTATGGCAAGCAGGATAAGTTTGGTCTGAAGAAGGCGGTTTTTAAAGAGAAAATGGCTGCAAGCGATAGGATGGCTGTCAGAGGGGAGAAGATTCCTGCGGCAAAGCAGCTTTCCGTGACATAGAGAATGCCGGGTGTAGTGAAGGATGCGAAATCGGAAATCAAATAAATCTTTCCAGCACTGAAGCTCCAGAAAGGAACAAAGATGCTCCCAACAGCAAGCAATCCGGCAAGGAAGAGGTAAAGAGTCTGAATTCTGGCTACCATGGCTTCAGGCGTTTAAACGTCATTAAAATAAGAAGCATCAATATACATAATCACCGGAAAAGAGTCCTCTCGGAAAAATGGGGATCTTTTGAGTGTCTGAAAGTTTGAGCCTTTTGGCTGGTCGAGGTCGGATGGATGTGCTGATGCTATGTGCAGGATAACTTGTTTATGGTATGCAATATGCCGTTTAAACGGGATTTGTAGAGTTCGCGTTATTGCTGATTATTATGGGCGTTAAATGATATGGTCTTTTTGTTGTTAATCTTGATACATAGTTGTCGTGCCAAAATAGTAGTTGATTTATATAATCGATTGTATAAGGAAGTGGATTCTTGTTATCAAGTAATCGGCTTTTTTTTGTTACCTATTTAAGTCAAATCGTCAGCTGTACATTGACTGATAATAAGGTGACTTTATTTATCTGATAGCATTATCCACTCTTTCTCAAAAAAAAAAGTAACATACTATGGTTATCGTAGCAGATGAAATATATACAGGAATAGAGATTGAAGCATCGAGTAAAGATGAAGTCAAAAAGATTCTTTTTGACGAAGCAAAATTAAGTGTAAAACTTACTGAAAAGGGTATTTCATACAACGCTGATGAGATTAAGAGGTTTCTTGATCCAATTGAACTGAAGTCAGGATTTAATCGTGGTCAAGGTCTAACCGGTTTTTCTTTACCGCATGGCTATAACGCCAGAGGGCAGTTTAGTCGATGGACTCCCTATTCGTTACTTGTTGAAGATAATCAGCCGGTTTTATATGACGATGGCACGCGTATTGGAGAAATTATTTTTAACAAGGGTAATCCTGTATCAGAGCAATTGCTCAGTACAGGGGAAAGAGTTCGCGACATAACAAATATCAGTGCTCAGGGAGGTCTTCATGTTATGTACAGCAATGAGTGTTCGTTGAAGGATTTAGGGGAGGACTGTCTTTATTGTGCATTTAATGAGCGCGCTAAAGATGGTGCACTGAATAAGGTACTTTTAAAATCACCAAGGCAGGTTGCCGAGGCCTATGATATAGCTCGCAGGGCTGGAGTGGCAAACCATTTTCGTATCACAGGTGGCTTCGTACCAGAACGCCGTGAGCTGGAATACTATCTTGATGTGGCTGATGCCATAAAAGAGAAGTACAGCACTTTTTATGGTTGCGCTGTTGTAGGTGCTCCTGCTGATTTATCTGTACTTTCAAAGTATAAAGAGGCGGGGTTTGCAAATATCTCAACAAATATTGAAGTCTGGGACAGAAATATTTTTGCAGCCATGTGTCCCGGTAAAGAAAAACGTAACGGCGGCTGGCAGCATTGGGTTGACGCCCTTGAGTACTCGGTAGAGCTGTTTGGGAAGGGGAATGTTCATTCGGCGATTGTTGCCGGTCTCGAACCACTTGAGTCAACCTTGGAAGGTATCGACTATCTCGCATCAAAAGGGGTGGTTTGTCATTTCAGTGCGTTCCGTCCGGAAAAGGGAACACCTCTTGAAGGATATCGCAGTCCGGATGCTGAGTGGCATTGGGAGTTGCTCGATAAAGCAACCGATATTTTCCACCGGCATGGGTTTACGACACTTCAAATGTATAGCGGAAACGCTTCGGGTCCACATAGCGCTCAGGTATTCCAGATCAAGGCTGGAGAATTTGAGGGGAATCAACTTACTCAATGGAAATTTCCATCACTGGATTAAACGTTTTTTTTAATACCTCACAAGGAGATAACCCATTATGGCTATTGCTGAACTTGAGCAAACCAAAACAGTGCATGTTGCGACATATGATAAGGAAGCGGCAAAGCAGGTTCTTATTAACGAAGTCAAACTTGGATTGCTGCTTGCGGAAAAGGGGATCAACTATAACCCTGATGAAATCAGGGGATTTCAGGATGATTATGAACAGTCTTCGGCCTATAATCGCCAGAGAGGGTTGACAGGAATTTCGCTGCCACATGGCGTGACTGCACGGGGTGGTTTTAACCGTTTTACTCCATATTCGCTGGTGGTTGAAGAGGGCCAACCGGTATTATATGATGAAGAGAGTCGACTTGGAGAGATCTCTTTTCACCATGCCCATCCGGTTACGAAGGAGTTGCTCAGTGATGGTGAAAAATTCAGGCATGTGGCCAATGTCAGCCAGGAGGGAGGTATCAGTGTGGCCTACAGCAATGAGTGCTCGTTGAAAGATAAGGGAGAAGACTGCCTTTTCTGCTCTATAAATGAGCGTGCCAAAGACGGAGCCCTTAACAAGGTGCTCATCAAATCACCTAAACAGGTTGCCGAGGCATATCATCTGGCTCGCCAGGCAGGTGTTGGAAACCATTTTCGAATTACGGGAGGCTTTGTGCCAGAACGCCGTGAGCAGGAGTACTATCTTGATGTTGCCGATGCTATTCGGGAACGTTACAACTCTTTTTATGGTGTCGGTATTATTGGGGCACCATCGGAATTTTCTGTGCTTCATAAGTACAAGGAGGCTGGATTTACCAATATCTCTCACAATCTTGAGGTTTGGGACCGGAATTTATTTGCGGCTATCTGTCCTGGTAAAGAAAAGCGCAATGGTGGTTGGCAGCATTGGGTGGATTCTCTTGAATATGCGGTGGATATTTTTGGTAAAGGCAACGTCCATACCAATGTTGTCGGTGGGCTGGCACCGTTAGAGTCGACACTCGAAGGTATTGAGTATCTCGCATCGAAAGGAATTATCTGCCATTTCAGTGCCTTCCGTCCAGAAAAAGGGACACCCTTGGCAGGATATCGCAGTCCGGAAGCTGCCTGGCATTGGGAACTGCTCGATAAGGGAACCGAGATTTTCCGCCGTTACGGCTTCAATACTCTTCAACTCTACAGTGGTCCAGCGTCAGCGCCACATCACGGTCAGGTTTTCCAGATTAAGTATGGTGAATTTGAGGGAAATAGACTGGCTCAGTGGAAATTTCCGTCGCTTGATTAACTCACTATCAAATAATAACAGGTGATAAAGCAGTTCCGAGGTATTCTTAAAATAGCATTCAAGCTTCTTGTCAATGACAAAAGCAAGTTTATCGCCCTTCTGGTTGGTATTACGTTTGCAGTATTTCTCATGATCATGATGATGTCGATGTTTTCGGGGATGTTAGCCCGCTCAGCAGCTCCGGTGTTTAACATCGGCGCAAAAATCTGGGTCATGGATCCTGCGGTAAACAATGCCACCAGCAGTATTCCCATGCCGGATTATGTCCTTTCGAATGCAAAGAGCATTAACGGCGTTAAATATGCAGTGCCTATCTATTTTGGTAACGCGCTTGTCAAACTTAAAAGTGGTGCATATCAGGCTGTCAATGTTGTTGGTCTTGATGATGCGACCCTTTTTGGCCGGCCAGAACTGATTGCGGGAAAGATTGAGGACATTTATGCCGAAAACGCTTTTTTTGTGGTGAAAGATTCGGAATTCAGAAAGCTTGAAAGCCCCAGCATTGGTGCCCAGTTTGAAATCAATGACCATAGAGGAGTTATTGTTGGCGTGGCAAAAGTAGCCTCTTCCGGTCTTTTTGGTGTCCCGACACTCTACACAACTCGCCATAGGGCCATCACCTACATTCCTACGACACGGTTTACCACTTCATTTGTGCTCATTGAACCCAAAAGGGAGTCCGATATCCCCTTTATTCAGAAGCAAATCAAGAAGCTTGGATACCAGGCTCTTACAAAAGCTGAGTTTGTCGAGAAAATCTCTGATTTTTATACCTACCAGACCGGCATGGGTATGAATGTGCTTATGATGACGGCCATCAGTTTTATTGTAGGCCTCTCTATCTCCGGTCAGACCTTCTATACCTTTATCCTCGAAAACCTTGAACGGTTTGGTGCCTTGAAAGCCATCGGCGCCAAAAGCCACGAACTCATCTCAATGATTCTTTTTCAGGCATCATTTACGGCGCTTCTTGGCTATGGACTCGGTGTCGGTCTGGCCTCAGGCCTGATGATGCTTGCTCGTCTCCGTCTGCCAAGCTATGCTTCGCAGGTCACCTATACCAATCTCACTTTTGCTTTTGTGATGGTGCTTATTATTGCAGGCGTATCCAGTTATATCGGAGTTCGCAAAGTTCTTCAGATCCAACCATTTGATATTTTCAGGGGATAATATGGGAAAAGTAGCCATAAAGGCAAATGGGTTAGTGAAGTGGTTTGGTGAAGGAGATACCAAAACAACAGCAGTCAAGAGTGTCAGTTTCGAGGCTAACTTTGGGGAACTGCTCTATATCGTCGGTCCATCAGGGAGTGGCAAAACAACCTTGTTGAGCATGATATCAGGGGTACTTAAACCAAATGAAGGCAGTGTCATAGTTGAGGGCAACGATATCTGGAAGATGAAAAGTGATGAGATTGCCGATCTTAGGCTTAATAAAATCGGTTTTGTTTTTCAGGACTATCATCTTTTTCCGCGGTTAACCACTGTTGAAAACGTTGCAATACCGCTGATTTTGAAAAAAATGGATTGGGATGAATCTCTCAGTATATCCCTTGACTATCTCGAAATTGTTGGGTTGCAAAATCGTGCCCAACTGCAGCCGTTCAAGCTGAGTGGTGGAGAGCAGCAGCGTGTGGCAATAGCTCGAGCCATAGCGGGTCATCCAGATATTCTGATCCTTGATGAGCCAACAGCGTCACTCGACGGTGATACAGGAAGAAAAATAGTGGAGTTTGTTAAGACGAAAATTCTCAATGCAGATCGTTGTGTCATCATTGTAACCCATGACAGTCGCATTTATGAGTATGCAGACTCAATCATGAAAATGGAAGACGGAAAAGTAATTGGCTTTGAACGGAATAGCGTAAATATTATATGAGAAATAAAATTTTAATTGGATTTGCCGTCATTGGCATTCTGCTTGGAATAAGCAGCTCGTACATTTCAGGATTACCTGCTAAACCTCAGTCTCCGGCATTCAAGCCCGCATCGAATCCCTATGCAAAGGGCCTTTATGCTAATGGAATTATCGAAACAGCCCAGAGCAGTGGAGAAAATATCAACATCTATCCTGAAGTTCCAGGCACGGTAGTTAAGATATTTGTCACTGAGGGCCAGCATGTTCAGGCTGGAACGCCGCTATTTCTCCTTGATGACTCGGTACAGCGTGGCACCACTGCATCGGCCAAAGCCCAGATTGATGTAGCAAAGGCAAATTTCAAAAGTCTGCAGGATCAGTTCAGAAAGCAGAAAGCCTCGTGGGCGCTTGATCCACGCTCAGTCAGTAAAGATGTTCTGGATACAGCAGAAAATGCAGCCAAAGCAGCAAAGGCAAATCTGGAACTCGCTAAAAAGCAGTACGAGGCTGCCAGTGCACTGTTGGCCAGGTATGTTGTCAAAGCGCTTTCGGACGGAACGGTGCTCTCCATCAACACTGCTGTCGGTAGTTATATTTCAAGTCAGGGTGTTTATAGCTCCTATACAGGGGTGTTTCAACCTGTTTTAGTGATGGGTAATTTGAAAGGCGACCTTGCTGTCCGCTGCTACGTTGATGAGATTTTGATTAACAGAATTCCCGACCCATCCAAGATAGAGGCGAGAATGACTATTCAGGGAACGGATGTCAATATTCCATTGAAATTTATAAGAATACAGCCGAACGTCTCCCCAAAAATAGAACTCTCAAGCCAGAGAACAGAGCGGGTTGATGTTCGGGTACTGCCGGTTATTTTCAGTTTTGAAAAACGAAATGGTGTTTTAATCTATCCAGGTCAACTTGTTGATGTCTACATTGGTGAAAAAAATAGTACCTCAAAAAAATAGCGCAGCTTTTCAGGGTTATCGCCGGGGCGGCGCTCTCCTCGTTTCAATTGGGGTATCCCTGCTTCTTTTATCGGGCTGTGCCGTTGGTCCGGACTTTGTTCGTCCTGAAGCGCCAAAGGTAACCGAGTACAACTATGGAGGAGACCCCAAGGTAGTGGGCTTGTCGCAACGCTTAGAAGATGGCACTGGCCCGGTAGCCAATTGGTGGCACTTGTTCAATTCAAAGCAGCTGGATGCCGCTGTTACCCAGGGTCTTACTGATAATCCAGAGTTACAGGCAGCTCAAGCCTCTCTCAGGCAGAGCCAGGAAAACTTGCGGGCGGGCTCAGGAATTTTTTATCCGCAACTCAGTGCAACGTTTGCAGAGAATCGCGAAAGAAATTCGCCAGCAGCCATTGGCAGTTCTGCACCGGCCACAATCTTTAATGTAACAACCCTCTCCTCATCGGTAAGCTACGCGCTCGATGTTTTTGGCGGACAACACCGTGCCGTTGAAGGTTTGGCTGCAAAGGTTGACCAGCAAAGGGCTCTAACCCTTGGCACCTATATTATGCTCTCGGGAAATATTGTGAACACATCAATAGCCATAGCTGCTTATCATGCAGAAATTGATGAGTTTGAGGAGTTGATTGCATTGGAAAAAGATCAGATCAGCATTGCTGAAAAACAATTCAAGGCAGGGTTAACGGCCTATGGAGCAGTTCTGGTATTGCGGAACCAATTGAATGCACTTGAAGCGACACTGCCTCCTCTTCGCCAGAAGTTAAGCCAGGCTGAACATCTGCTTGCCACGCTTGAAGGTAAAACGCCGGCTGAATTTCAGCCTCCGACACTTCTGTTGACCGATATTTCTCTTCCCCGTCAGTTGCCTTTATCACTGCCATCCGAACTGGTTCGCCAGCGACCTGATATTCTTGCTGCTGAAGCGCAGTTACATGCAGCCAGTGCAGGGATTGGAGTTGCTACCGCCGCACTTTTCCCGAGTGTTACCCTGAACGGCAGTTATGGCCAGAGCAGTCAAACGATGAATAACCTCTTTAATAGTGGTAGTAATGTTTGGGGGATAGGTGCCAATGTTACAGTCCCGATATTTAAAGGCGGAACGTTTCTCTCACAGCGTCGGTCGGCAATTGATGCCTACCAGCAGAGTTTTGCCAGCTATAGGCAGACGGTTCTTGCTGCATTTGCCCAGGTGGCCGATATTGTACGTGCCTTGGAGCACGATGCCCAGCTCACGCAAACTGAAGCTCAGGCCGTGAAAGATGCAGAACTATCCCTGAATCTACTCAAGAATAATTACCAGGCCGGAATGGCGAACTATCTTCAGGTCATGGTCACTGATCTCCAGTATCGTCAGGCTAAAATCGGTTACCTTCAGGCAGAGGCCCAGCAACTGCAGGATACGACAGCACTCTTCGTCTCCCTGGGCGGTGGTTGGACGAATAATTGATAACGTATTTATGGTATGCAATATGCCGTTATAACGGGATTTGCAGAGTTCTCTTTATTGCCGATTTTATTCACAGAAATTAGAATCATGGAAAATCGAGGTGAATAGTTTTTTGTGAACTATCTGTCCCGGTAAGAGTAAGCGATTCAGTTACCTGCAAAATCAAGTTTATTGTTATGAATTCAATGTTTATATCAATTATGTTCTGTTGTTGTCGTTTACCAGCGAATGGAGACATTAAAGTTTTTGCGCCAAAGTAGTACTTGATTCTACAAACAAGTTTATAAGGAAGCCGATTCTTGCTGTCAGAGGATCGGCTTTTTATATGTCAGAATATTCAAATCAACGTATAATTACAAAGAGAAAGTACGCCATGGCTATTGCAGAACAGGAAATAATAAACGAAACGAAGATTGAGAAACAGGATAAAAATGCAGCAAAACAGATTCTGCTTGATGAAGCTAAGCTTGGGCTGTTGCTTACGGAAAAAGGAATCAATTACAACAGTGAAGAGATAAAGAAGTTTCAGGATCAGTTTGAACAGACTTCCGATTACCATCGTCATAAAGGGGTGACAAATTTAACGCTTCCAAATGGCTTTACTGCTCGATATTTGAGCGGTTACAGCCGATATACTCCCTATTCGCTTGTTGTTGAAGAGGGTGGGGTTGTGTTATATGATGACGGTAAACGTCTTGGATTTGTTACGTTTCCCGTGACTCATCCTATAACAGAGAAGTTGCTCAGTAACGGCGAGAAGTTCCGTCATATTGCCAATGTCAGTGAGGAAGGCGGTATCAGTGTGGCCTACAGTTCCGAATGTTCGCTGAAAGACAGGGGTGAAGATTGCTTGTTCTGCTCAATCAATGAACGGGCAAAAGATGGCGTTCTGAACAAAGTGCTCATCAAATCCCCCAAACAGGTTGCCGAGGCATATCATCTTGCTCGTCAGGCTGGAGTGGGGAATTTCTTTCGTCTGACTGGAGGGTTTGTTCCTGAGCGAAGGGAGCTTGAATACTACATTGATGTGGCTGAAGCCATAAATGAACGCTACAGCTCTTTTTATGGGGTAGGTATTATTGGCGCTCCAGCAGACTTTTCAGTTTTAACCAAATATAAGGAAGCTGGATTTACCAATATCTCTCACAATATGGAGGTTTGGGACAAAAATATTTTTGCAGCTATTTGCCCCGGCAAGGAGAAACGCAATTCCGGTTGGCAGCATTGGGTCGACTCTCTTGAATACGCTGTTGAAGTTTTTGGTCAGGGAAATGTTCATTCCAACATCGTTGGCGGACTTGCGCCCTTGGAGTCAACTCTCGAAGGGATTGAGTATCTGGCATCAAAAGGGATAGTTTGCCATTTCAGTGTCTTTCATCCTGAAAAAGGGACCCCGCTTGAAGGGTATCGTAGTCCCGAGGCATCATGGCATTGGAAGTTGCTCGACAAGGCAACCGATATTTTTATTCATTATGGTTTTACGACACTGCAAATGTATAGCGGTCCTGCTTCCGGCCCGCATAGTGGCCAAATGTTTCAAATAAAAAAAGGTGAATTTGAAGGAGACAGACTTGCTCAGTATAAATATCCATCTCTTGATTGAATCCTTATAGCAAAACAACTCGATCTATAATGTCAGTCCTACGGCAGGCCTTGCTGTTACCATTTTTCAGATTGATCAAGGGGATTTTGATGATGAAGGACTAAGGCCATGGCAATATCCCTGATTGCCAACCATATGTATGCAGAACTACGGAAGCTATCAGTCAATTGTATATAAAAAAATAACATACGGAGATATAATAATGAGCCACTCTGAGGTCAAGACCGAAATCCTGAAATACATTCTGGATGCGAAATATGGACTACTGAACTATGTGCGAAGTGATCAGAGCCCTATATCAAGGACTATAGGAAGCTTCGCACCGGATGGAGAGAACCTCTTTTTCTCCACCGGCAAAGAGAGTTCAAAAGTTCGTGAAATTGAAAAAAACAATCGGGTATCATTTTTCTTTGAACATGACAATCAAGCTCCTGAAAGCTGGAAGAGCCTTCTTTTGATTGGTGATGCTGAGCCTGTGAGTGTTGGCTCTGCTGTTTATGATACAGCTGTCGAGCGTCTTGGCGCCAAAAGTCCCCGTTTCAGGGAACGTATCGCAAAAGGTGATTTGGCGAATGCTGTCATATACAGGATAAAGACCAGTGAATTAGAATATCTCAATCGCAGTAATGGAAATACTCCTCTTCAGAAGATTGCTGTGAGAGAGTTATGATGAACAGTGTGGCAAGAGCAACCCATGAACATAATGGTCGTAAAAGTGCCGGGCCTACTGCTCTGATTACGCCTATAAATGGAGGGCTTGGCAGTGTGGTGAGTATTTCTGGTGATAGACCTCAACACATCCCCGATACCCGTCCTGTAAAGCTTTCCATTAAAAATCTTGTGGTAGGTTACCTCGACAATCAGAGCGGCCAAACCACTGTGGCGGTTGACAAGGTGACACTTGATGTTCGGGAAGGAGAATTTGTTTCGATCGTAGGGCTCTCCGGCTGTGGCAAGTCAACCTTTTTGAATGCGATAGCTGGACTTGTCAAACACCAGTATGGTGAAATAAGGGTCAATGACCAGCTTGTGACTTGCCCGGGAAAGGATAGAGCTGTAGTATTTCAGAAAGCATCGCTTCTGCCATGGAGAAAGGTTGGCCGTAATATCACGTATGGACTTGAACTGAGCGGCATGAAGCCGGCTGAGGCAAGAGAAAAGGCAAGCTACTTTGTGAATCTGATCCGTCTGAACGGATTTGAGCACCATTATCCGCACCAATTGTCGGGAGGAATGCAACAGCGGGTTAATCTGGCACGTGCTTTGGCCTGTGATCCAGAGGTGCTGCTTTTGGACGAGCCGTTTGCCGCTCTTGATGCCATTACCCGTGAGCTTATGCAGAATGAGCTGTTGGAGTTATGCGAAAAGGTAGGCAAGACTGTTGTAATGGTTACTCATCAGATTGATGAAGCGCTGCTGCTATCCGATCGCGTTATCATTTTTTCTTCACGTCCAGCCCACATCCTTGATGATATCCGAGTTCCCTTTCCTCATCCCCGTAAAGGTCATATCAAGGATTCAGAAGAGTTCCGTGGCTTGATGAGTCGTATCTGGAATATCATAGAAGGTAATGCAAACATTGGGGGAGGGATATGAGAAAAGTGACAGTATTGCCAAAATCAAAGGTGGCAAAAAGGGAGAAAATTATCAACCTGTTGCTTGGATCAAGTGTCATTATTCTCTTTCTGATAGGTTGGGAGCTGCTTTTTCAATGCAAACTTGTCAATCCACTTTTTATCAGTTCGCCCTCCCGAGTAGTATTTGCCGAGATAGCAATTATCAAGGATGGTACGTTGCTCAAGCATTTTCTTGTAAGTGCCAAAGAATTTGGTTTCGGCTATCTTGCGGCAATTATTTTTGGGTTTCCTTTTGGAATCATGTTGGGATGGTTCAAACTCCTGAAAGCCTCATTTGGTCCTTTTATTGCTGCATTACAGGCAACTCCCCGTATTGCCTTGATGCCACTCTTTATTATCTGGTTTGGATTGGGCATTACAGCCAAAATTGTGGTTGTACTGTTAAGTGCTATTTTCCCGCTGATTGTTAATCTTCAGGTCGCCATGAGTACGATTGATCCTGATCTTGTTCATGTTGCCCGGGCCTACGGTGCTGGTCGTTGGCAGATATTTCGAAGTATTGCGTTACCTACCTCATTGCCGTTTCTGATTACCGGGCTTCGCCTTGCCGCAGGGCGTGGTCTCTTAGGGGTTATTGTGGCTGAGGTGTTTGGCGGATCAGAAGGTATCGGTTACATGATTGAGTATGCCGGATCTACGTTCCAGACTGACAAGGTTTTTGCCGGTGTGCTGGTTGTGGCGGTAATCGGGATTTCACTTGATGTGTCGCTTGATCGTCTCGGTCGCCATTTCGACCGATGGCGTTCTGATACAGCAGTTCACTGAGAATTTATCAATAAAAACATGAGAAGGAGTGTTGTTGTAATGATGACAGGAAACAGAATAAAAATTATTTCACTGCTTTTGCTCTCCATACTTGCAGGGGGTTGTGTAAAGAAAACTGAAGAATCGTCCGGAGTGGGCGCGAAGCCTAAAACCGTTGTCAGGTTTGCCACCAACGCCGGCAACTTGCCCATAAACTTTGGTATTGCGAAAGGTTATTTCGCAAGAGAGGGGATTGATCTGCAAGTCGTAACCATTTCAGGGGGCGTTGAGGCGGTCACAGCTGCAGCCGCAGGTGAGGCGGATTTGGGTGGAATGGGTTCGCCTATACTTGTGGGAGCTGTGGCGGGCGTGCCGATTACTATTATTGCTTCGCCACCAGCCTCAGGGCAGCATTTTGTCTTGGTCTCAAAACCTCAATACAAGAGCTTTGCTGAGTTGAAAGGTAAACCGGTCAGCCCTGGTTCTCCCGGTCAAGGTACAATTCAGGCTTTCAATGTTATAGCGAAAGCCAAGGGATTCAAGCCTTCAGATTTCCAGTATGTTAATGCAGGCACCAGTGGCAATGCCTTGGCCGCGCTCCAGACAGGGAAAGTTGAAGCCGTCATAACCTCGGAAATTGTTGGTGTCAAAGCAGAACTTGAGGGATTTGGAAAGGTACTGGAGTCTGCTGCAGATTACTTTGGTCATTATCAGCACTCGTTCATATTTGCAACGAAGAGCTTCATTCAGGAAAAACCAGAAACCGTCAGGGGCTTTTTGGCTGCTTATCGCAAGACCGTCGACTACCTCAAAGCCCATCCTGATGAGGCCATTGAGTTTGCCATAAAAGAGTTGCATCAGGATGAGATACCCTATAAAAAATTGTATGCAAAAGAGATACCTGCTTGGGATACCAGTGGGCGTATAGATTTTGTTGGAACTGAGCACGCTCTTACGATTCTTAAAGATCTGGGCGATATAGATCCAAAGTCTCAGGTTACGGCTCATCAGATTGTCGATGAGCAGTTTATTCCTCAATAAAGTAGTAAAACAAATATCATGTCCGGAATACGGATTGTCGGCTCTCATATCAGGAATCAATGGTTCTCCTATTTTGCAGGTATCAGCATGGTTGCTGCTGGCAGCCTTTTTGCTACACAGATTCCACGTTTGATAGGAAGCGTTACAGACAGCTTGCGTGATGGTACTCTTGGTACTTCTGAAATGGCAGGTTATGTGGGCTTGATTATTTTGATTGGTGTCGTTCGGGTTGGTACAGGCTGGGGAGGACGCGTGATTGTCCATCATAAGGGGCGCGAACTGACCTATAACTTGCGAAAACAGTTATTTGAAAAATGGGGAACCCTTTCACCATCATACTATCATCGTCATAGTGTGGGTGATATGATTTCCCATGCGTTAAGCGATGTGGAGGTTGTGCGTGAGCTTGTTTCTCAGGGAATCAATCAGGCAGTAAGCGGGCTAGCTATGCTACTCGGAGCAGCCTATCTTATGGCCGTGCATGTAGATTGGAGGTTGACGCTTGCAGGTCTTGGCCCACTTCTGCTTAT
>TBL_comb48_EPIDRAFT_1001185_pt1 | contig 19476 bp, 22 predicted proteins | sample TroBogEpilimnion_37_FD_10681 | JGI IMG/M metagenome (IMG submission 10681)
TAAAAATCCATATAACGGTTACTGCCTATTGTTCTAAACTCTAACTTTAATGTATAGAATGTGGATGCACCCACCGTAGATGCACTGGAGTTGTATACTGTTACACCGCCAGAACTACTATTTTGACCTGCTGGGTTAAACGGAATGTTTAGCGTGTTAGTGGTGCCGTTCCAACTTAATTCAAATTGTTCCGCGCTACTATAAAAATGTACCTGTAAGCCCACCGCACTTAAACCAACAAATGTAGAAAGATTAGGGTTACCAAACGGTAAAGCGCTTAATGCACTACCTATTAATACGTATGGACCATCTGCACCGGTGCCACCAAAACTTGTAAAACTGGTTTGTACGGTAAAATCTGTTGTGTAATTTATTTGAGGTATATTCCATACGGCAAACCCACTGTAACTGTTAGTAGCAGGGGTTAACTGTATTCCGTAGTTGCTACTACTGTAGACTGTATTACCGCCTGTAGAGCTAAGAGAACCGCCAGTCGTGTTTGGATTACCGTTTGCTAAGCTACTCCAGTAAAAACCGGTTTTAATAGGTGTACCCGAGTAGCCTGAGGTGCCACTATAACCAGAAATACCGCTATAACCGCTGTAACCAGAAGTGCCACTATAACCAGAGTAGCCCGAATAACCAGACGTACCACTTCCACCACTTGCTGATACCCATTGCACCCCTGTACCAGTGGTAGCTAAAATATAGCCTGAAGTACCTAATGTACCACCTGCATATATACCACCGGTGGCTGAAAGGGTGCCTACTTCTACAACACCACCTGTGCCTGGTATTAAAAATATACTGCCACTAGCTGCTGAAACGCTTACAGATAAAGAATTGAGTGCTGATATAACACCGTAACCTGTTGTGCCCAACGAAAGTGAACCGCTTAAAGTAGCACCAGTAGCAATAGCATTTAAACCACTAAAACCAGATATACCAGAGTAGCCGGAATAGCCTGACGTACCAGAGTACCCGGAGTAGCCTGATATACCAGAGTAACCAGATATACCACTATATCCTGATGTACCATTAGTACCACTATAACCGGAATAACCAGAAGTTCCACCACCACCGCCACCAGAAACATATATTGTGCCTGTAGCAGATAAGTTACCAAGTATAGTAACTGTAGAACCGTTATCAGTAATTAAACCGTTATTAATTGTGTTAGCACTGATCCATTTTGCATAGTAACCAGAAGTACCGGTGCTTATACCGTTAATAATAACTGGTGGATACTCAACAACAATACCAGCTGTTGTACCAATACCTATTAACATTGGTTTAATTAAAGAACCATTACCGGTTGGTACTGTTGTTGTCAATAAACCAGCGGTTGCATCGGAAAGATAGTATTCTGCTCCATCAGTAATGCCTGTGAGACCTGTAATGTAACCGTTAATTACATATGTAAAGCTTGTTGAATTTGCAGATTGTATAACACCAATTACATCGCTTGAAATAGCATTATCTGCTTTTGCTAAAGCATAACCGCCAGATGTTTTATAAATTGCTTGACCGGGTGTAAAGGAATTTGAATACCCTGTTACTGTTTGTTGTAGTGGAGCAGCTGTACCAGAGTAACCGGAATAGCCTGAAACACCAGAACCGCTATAACCACTAAAGCCGCTATAACCAGATACACCAGAACCACTATAACCAGAATAGCCTGAAGTGCCTTGTGGTCCAGTAATATTGCCAGCATCTACCCAGCTTGAACCTTCCCAGATCCATAAATGACCGGTATCAGTTGTAATATAAGCATCTCCAATACTACCACTGTAAGAGCTTGGCCAACCTGGTAATGCTGAAAATGTACCTACACTACCTAAAATATCTACTGATGTACCGTTTTTACCAGAGTAACCTGATGTACCAACTGCACCAGAATAACCGGAGTAACCTGATGCACCGTCTGTACCGTTATAAGCAGAGAAACCAGATATACCAGAAAAACCTGATTGACCGTTAGTGCCACTATAGCCACTAAAACCAGATACACCAGAGTAACCAGAGAAGCTTGAATAACCGGAATAACCAGAAAAGCCTGAATTACCTGAATAACCAGATGTACCTGAGTAACCGCTATAACCGGAAAGACCAGAATAACCTGAAATACCCCAAGCACCGGAGAAACCAGATATACCGCTAAAGCCTGAAATGCCTGAGTAACCAGAATAACCTGATGTACCACTAAAGCCTGAAATACCACTAAAGCCGCTTATGCCGCTATAACCACTATAACCAGAAATACCGGACCAACCAGAATAGCCAGAAATGCCGCTAAAGCCTGATGTACCGGAGTAACCGCTATAGCCAGAAATGCCGCTAAAGCCTGAAGTACCAGAGTAACCAGAAATGCCGCTAAAGCCGCTATAACCTGAAATACCAGAGTAGCCACTATAACCGGAAGTGCCGCTAAAGCCAGAAATACCACTAAAGCCGCTATAGCCGCTTGTACCAACATAACCTGAAATACCAGAATAGCCGCTATAGCCAGAAATGCCTGAGTAACCGGAGTAACCTGATGCACCTGCAGGGCCTGTAATGTTACCAACGTCTGTCCATGTTGTACCGCTCCATACCCACAGGTTACCGGTATCAGTTGTAATATAAGCATCCCCAGGACTACCACCATAAGAACTTGGATAGCCAGGTAAATTTGATGCTGTAGAAACACTACCTAAAATAGTTACAGATTTACCGTCTTTACCAGAGTAACCTGATATACCGGAATAACCAGAATAGCCTGATGTACCAGAGTAGCCAGAGTAACCTGACGTGCCGCTAAACCCTGAAGTACCACTAAAGCCTGATTGTCCGTTGGTACCGGAATAACCGCTATAACCAGACGTACCATTAGTACCTGCAGTACCATTTGCACCACTGAAACCTGAAATGCCTGAATAGCCAGAGTAACCAGAAAAGCCTGATACACCGCTAAAGCCAGAAGTACCAGAATAACCGCTTGTGCCGCTAAAGCCGCTAAAGCCAGATGTACCGGAGAAACCAGATATACCGCTGTAACCGGAATAACCACTTATACCGCTAAAGCCAGAAATACCGGACCAGCCACTGTAGCCGGATGTACCGGAAAAGCCTGAAGTACCACTAAAGCCTGAAGTACCAGAATAGCCACTGTAACCTGATATACCGCTATAACCAGAAAAACTACTATAACCGGAATAACCAGATACACCCGTCGGGCCACTATAACCAGAATAGCCGCTATAGCCAGATATACCACTAAAGCCTGAAGCTCCATTTGTACCACTATAACCAGAATAACCTGAAGAACCATTAGTACCGTTTGTACCACTAAAGCCTGAAATGCCTGACCAACCTGAGTAGCCGGAAAAGCCTGATACACCGCTGAAGCCGGAAGTACCGGAATAGCCAGAATAGCCTGACGTACCGCTAAAGCCTGATGTACCAGAATAACCACTTACACCTGTAGCTGCAGTTACTTGTACAGTACCGTCTGGAAATATTAAATCTCCATTACTACTTAATTGCAATGTATAAGACCCGTTTGTTAGAGCTGAAAGAGGGCCTGAACTACTACCACCAGAAAATAAAACTAAGTTGCCATCTGCTGTACCACCACTGTACCAATATATATAAGGAGTACCTGATATAATCAGTTTTACCTCCATACCGTTGTACCTTACACCAGATGTAATGGCTGCATTAGCAGCAGAAATAGCTGCAGCTGATGTAGCACCTGAGTACGGTCCAGACCATGCATCTACTGGTACCGGGTTAACTGGCTGAATGCCGTATGGGAGTTGTAAGCCTGGAGTTAAAGACATTTTAAATATTTATTAAGACCACGTAATCGAGTGAGTGGTTGAAGGTGAATATGGTGTAGCATTTGATAATGTATACACGTTATAAGATGTTGGTACCAAGTTGTAACTATTAACACTCCAAGCAGACAATACATAGTTTGAAGTAATATTAGCATTTAAGTTACCAGTATCAAGTACCTGTGTAATTGTATGTGGGCTTGGGAACGCTACTGTAAACGTATCGTAAGTTGTACCTGTTACTAAGCTAAATGGATTTGCTAAACCACTTGTAAATGATCTGTTAGGTAATGCTCTAATATTAGCTGTATTAACTGGGAACACTGAAGTAGGCCCGTACCATACTAAGTCGTAGAAGTTTACCGTATTTGTACCGCTTGTGTATTGACTTGAAATATAATTTTGATATGAATCGTAAACCAATACTCGGTAACCAATAGATGTTGATGCACTTAATGTTGGGTTGTTATGAGTAAACGATATTATTGATGAAGTACCAGGGCCTACTGAAATTGCAGAAGTGAGACTTGTCCAAGTACCACCACCATTAACATTATACTGTAAAATGTAAGCACTTAATGGAACATATGTACTATTATTGTTATTAGTAATTGTACCAGTAATAGTAGAAACTGTATTGCCTACTTCTCTTGAAGCATTAGTTTCAGGTGATGTAGTACCGCTTGCAGCAACAACAGTAAGTGATACTGCTGGGGTAGCATAAGATGTAGGTGTAATTGTTTTAGTTACCGGTGTGGCAACTTGATTGTTAGAATCTACAAATGTATATTCGTACTGGAAGTTTTGCGTGTTATAATTTGTATCTGTTAAAGTATGAGTATAAGTCATGCTTGTTGCAGATATTGCAGGGGTACCGCTTAATAGTACTGCATAATTACCAGAACTGTTTCTTCTATAATATAATGTACCAGATAAAGCTGTTGCACCTAAACTGTTAATTGTGTAACCAAATGTTATAACATTACTAATTGAAGTATCGTTAAATGGTATAGTTGTTGAAGAAGATATACTAGCTGTAGGGGGTATTTCCTGTTGTACAGCAAGTAATATGACTTGTGCAGGTGTTAAACCTGCAGCAGGTATTGTTGAACCGTTTGTATACTGACCAAAATAACCAGCAGAAATATTAACAACAATATTACTTGGAAATACATACTCTGCACCGGAGTAACCAGAATAACCAGAAACGCCAGTACCACTGAAACCAGATGTACCAGAATAACCAGAAGTTCCTACGCCACTGAAACCAGACGTACCGGAGTAACCAGAAGTACCTGCACCACTATAACCAGAATAACCAGATGTACCTATTGAACCACTATAGCCAGAATAACCTGAAACATTGGCACCACTAAAACCAGACGTACCAGAATAACCAGAAGTGCCAGTACCGCTAAAGCCTGATGTACCGGAGTAACCTGATACACCTATTGAACCACTATAACCAGAATAGCCTGAAACACCTATTGAACCACTATAGCCAGAATAACCTGAAACATTGGCACCACTAAAACCAGACGTACCGGAGTAACCAGAAGTGCCAGTACCGCTAAAGCCTGATGTACCGGAGTAACCTGATACACCTATTGAACCACTATAACCAGAATAGCCTGAAACACCTATTGAACCGCTATAACCGGAATAGCCAGATACACCTGCGCCACTAAAACCAGACGTACCGGAGTAACCTGAGGTACCAGTGTCGCCTTTTATTTGACCAACATCTGCCCAAGTACCGCTACCTAATACCCATAAATGACCAGTATCTTCAGCTATAACACCATTACCGTTTACAGCGCTTGGAAACGCTGCATTTAAAGTTGTTTGGGCATTACCCCCAACAGTAGGTACTGTACCAATAATTGTTACAGAAGTACCGGCTGCACCAGAATAACCAGACTTACCAGAGTAACCAGAAACACCTGAACCACTAAAGCCTGATGTACCGCTAAAACCAGAAACGCCGCTATAACCGGAGTAACCGGAAATGCCGCTGTAACCAGAGTAGCCAGATATACCACTGAAGCCTGAAATACCAGAATAACCAGAAGTGCCTGTACCACTAAAACCTGATGTACCAGAGTAACCTGAAGTACCAGCTGGCCCTACAGTACCGCTGTAACCGGAGTAACCGGAAATGCCGCTGTAACCAGAGTAGCCAGATATACCACTGAAGCCTGAAATACCAGAATAACCAGAAGTGCCTGCTCCACTAAAACCCGACGTACCAGAGTAACCTGAGGTACCGGCCGAGCCTGTAGAACCGCTATAACCGGAGTAGCCTGAAATACCACTATAGCCAGAGTAACCTGATACACCGCTAAAACCAGACGTACCGGAATAGCCCGAAGTACCTGCTCCACTAAAACCCGACGTGCCAGAGTAACCTGAGGTACCGGCCGAGCCTGTAGAACCGCTATAACCTGAATAACCAGAAATACCATTTGTACCACTATAACCGGAGTAGCCAGATGCCCCATTTGTACCGGAGTAACCAGATACACCAACACCAGAGTAACCAGAATAACCTGATTGACCAGTCGCGCCAGAATAACCTGAAGTACCGGCTATACCTGCAGTGCCAGAAAAACCTGATTGGCCAGTTGCACCAGAGTAACCAGAAACACCTGAACCACTAAAGCCTGAAGTGCCGCTAAAGCCTGAAATTCCAGACCAGCCGCTAAATCCTGAAGTACCTGAATAACCAGAATAGCTACTATAACCACTCCAACCAGATATACCGCTAAAGCCTGATATACCGGAGTAACCAGAGATACCTATACCAGAAAAACCAGAAATACCTGAACCACTAAAACCTGATGTACCGGAGTAGCCGCTAATACCAGAATAACCAGATGCAGTTGCACCACCTGCTATACCGCTGTAACCAGAAAAGCCGCTGTAACCAGAAGTACCACTATAACCAGAAAGACCAGCAGGCCCTGTAAACCCAGCAGAAGAAAGAGCAGATAAAGATGTACTATATGTCGTCCAAGTACCATCTCCATTTGGTTGATCTAATAATATTAGATCGGTCGGTAATGGTTGAACATAAGGTAGTTCGTGTGGATATACGTAGTTTGTTTCGTCGACGGACATTTAAGTTTAAATATTTACAATTAAAGTACTCATTCTCAGTTGTAATTGCTTGGGCTATCTGCAACCACAAGTGTTGTAGTATTGGCAGCTATACCGCCAACATTTGTTCCGGATAGAGAAGCTCCAACGACTCTTACTAATGTATTAGTATCAACGTAATCCCCATATACACTTGTATTGGCTTGTGCATTTTCTCTATAATCAAATACCTTTTGAGAAGTCTTGTCAACAAATTGGGTATAGTCTTTTGTTTCAATAACTTTAGGTAAGTTGTTAACTTCTCCATCGTATTTGTTATCGTATACTTGATCCATAAGTTTTTCCCGTGGAGCATTAATTTCGTAGCTATAATCATAACGTTTAGCTTTTATTGTCCAGACATAGTGACCTAGCAATTGATTTGAGTCATCGCTACCACTTTGATCTAAACGCTCTGTTATTTCGTAAATTTGTCCGCTTCGGCCATTAGGACGAGTTGTACCATACATTGCTAACTCTATCAGATCCCCAGCTTTAGGCTCGTAATTAGCAGCGGATAAAGCCCCGCTAATTGCGGTAACTGTTGATGTAAAAGTGTTTATAGTAATATATGCTGTTAAATCAGCTTGTCCTTGTAAACCAAACTTGCTTAATATGGCATTATCCCCGCTTATTTCAATTGCCATTACCATCGGGATAGGTGGAGCAAATTGTACTAAAGGCATTTCTCCATAGAAGAAATCGTGAGCGGATAAGTTATAACCATTAATATAATAGTTAACTTGTTGGCCGTACTGACTGATTTGTTCTTGCCACCAACTTTGAAATAAAGCTATTTCGGATGCGTTATCATTAACATTGAGATAATTAATCCCGCTTGTACCGTAAGCACAATTGTAACCACCGCTTAATTGAGGGCCAACGTCGTTAACTCCTGGCGGGGTATAAGTGCCTGTATTAATGCAATACTTTGATATATAAGAGACGTAGGCCATTAAAATTATTTACTAAAGTACATAGATTTAAAGATATATATACTAAATAATATTGTAAATGAAGATTAAATCCTTATCTGATCTCGGTAATATATATGGCGGCATTGCAGCTGAAAACCATGTAATACCAGAGACTGTCAATGAAAGTTCTAACAACGCTGTACAGCAAACAGATACAAGTGTTTATCTTACAGAAACAAAATTTACACCTGAACCTGGTTCTGCTCTTGGCGGCGGGCCTGGTGTTAAAAAGGTAGACGGATCAATGGTAACCCCACCTTGGCCAAAAAGCGGCCCAGAAGGACTTAACCCTAAAAAAGGTAACTTTAAAAAGATAGATAAAGTTGAAGATCCTGGCACCGATGATAAGGTAATGAAAGATGAAGAAGAGTCCAAAGAAGATGAAAAGGGCAACATGTACGAAAAAGATGGAGCTAAAATTACAACTCCTAAAGAAAAAGTACAAGAAACTGTAGCCGAAAACAATAAATATAATTACAAACCAAAGTTTACTATGTCAAAATCAAAATTCGAACAATTATACGAGGAATCGCTAAAGCGTATTCCTTTCAACGAAGCTGACGATATGTCCGGTATGGATGCAGGTGTGCCTCCAGCTGACGACATGGCAGCTGATACAGATATGTCAGGCCCAGAAGGTATGGAAGAGCCTGCAGAAGAGCTTCCAACTCATGAAGAAGCAATTGAAATGCTTGAAAAGATTCTTAAGTTCCTTAAGAAGGACGAAGAATTCGATAAAGAGCACGGAGATCTAGGCGACGAAGATATGGCAATCGCTGGTCATAGTGACGGCGAAGAAGAAGAGGAAGAAGAAGAATCAGGCATCGTTGCTGAAGACGTTGAAGCAGAAGACGAAGGTCACGTTCTTACTAAAGTTAACGGCTCTTTAAAGAAGGGTAATCCTGATGCAGTTAACAAGCCAATGATTCCTTCCACAAAAGGTACAAACAAAGCTACCGGTGGTAAAGCAGTTGACGGAAAAATCCGCAACGAGCCAGAACCAAAAGAAGTAGAAGGTGATGAATCAGCAATGAAGAACCACAATAAGCTTCAAAACACGAAGAAATTTACAACCAACGCAGCTAAAGAGCCAAAAGTTGGTGACTCAATGTTTGACTAAGATTTAGACATAGTACATTTGCAAAGCCGCTAGCAATAGCGGCTTTTTTTTTTGTTTAAAGGAATAAGTTACCTTCAAAACCAAAACCGTTTTGACGTTGCTGTGGTGGTTTGCCTGCGCTTGTTCTTACTCCAGGTATATTATTAACACCTACCGGTTTCCAGCCATCATCAATTAAATCTTGTAATTCCCCGCTATTACTAGTTTTATTACTAGCAATAAAAGACGGGTTACGAGATTGTACATCGGTTACTTTATTTTTTACAAAACGGTTATACAGCTCTTGTTGGCTAGGTATATGTACATCTTCTACTTCAAATGGGTCCCAGTTTAGTGGCACCACTTTTAAAGGCTTACCGTTACCATCTTTCTCAACTACTTCATAAAACTGTTCCACCACTTTAGTATCTAGTACAAATAGAGCCCATATTAGAGCTTCTACTCTATCATCTAGATAACGGTCAGATTGTTTTTTCCATACACCATTAGCTTGTCTTACGTATGTTCTAAACTCTTGTATTGTTTCTTTATCATTGAGTTTTAAACACCTTAAATTGCCCATCCAATACCTTAAATTGGACATACCGTTAAACTTACTATTAGTATGAGAGTATATGCCCTGTCTATTATCTTTGTCTATCTTATCTGTAAATGTACCCATGCTTGGGGTGTACTTAACAATGCTTTCATAGTTGTGGGTATGCACTAAAGCATCTACAACTTGAGCACCGCAATTATTACGTTCTACTAATAGTGGTGGACGCCCCCATTCATGGGCTACTTCTACGAGCTTAGCAGCAAAATTAAAGGGATCTAGTTTATTACTAGCATATATAGCAACTTGTTCTATGTTGGTTAAATCCGTTATATCTAGTACTTGTATGGTAGAGTTAGCTCTATTAATACCCTCTCCAACGTCTACCCCTATAGTATAGAAGTGCCGAGAGGTTCTTTCTTTATAAATTTTATAGCAACCATCCTCGCTTACTAGTATTGGGTCTGGAGCGGTTTTTTCAAACTGTTCCATTTGTTCTGCATCTAAAGCATTTTCACCAGCTGATCTAAACTCATTGCCATATTCTTGATTAAAGGCTTCTTGCGAGCCAAGTGCTTTAACAGTCATTTCTTTCCATTTTTCATCTCTACCTGGCACCTCCCACCAGTCTACTCTTTCGTTGTGCCACCCGTTACTATCACTTACAGACTCTGTAAAAATGTTATAAAACAAATTACCTACACCGTTAGGAGTAGATAGCATAAAAATTTTAGACTTTTTGGAAGACGAAATAACCGGAAATACTGATTCCCAAAAGTCGTTCATAAACTCTGGCGGAATAAAGGCCGCCTCGTCAATGAGTAGACAATTAATGGATTCACCTCTGGCAGCATCAGACGTCGTCGTACTAATACCAATTGAACTACCATTACCAAGTAATAAGCCAGTTTTAGCATACTCCACTACGCCTGGTTTCATATAATTTGGCAACATTTCATATGCAAGACGAATACGTTTGAAAATGTTAATTGCAGTTGCTTCTTTATTAGCTATCAACAGTACTCTAAAATCATCATTAAAACATATCACCCACAGAGCAAATATAGTTAATATGGTTGTCTTACCAATCTGTCTAGAAGCTAAAACGACATTAAATCTATTGTCTACCAATGCTTTAAGTATACGTTTCTGATAAGGATAAAGCTTAATTGGTTGCTTGCCTTCATCCAAGTTAACTATATAAAAGAATCTAGAAAAATGTAAAATAGACTTGCGTGCTCGTTCTAGATCCTCCACCATTTCTGGTGTCCATTCAAAGTTGGTTTCCGGAACTGGTAAGTTTTTATTACCAAGATAATACGTTGTATCTTTACTTTTTGCTTTAGCCATTTATAATACTTACTGTATATTTAAAGAATGTAAGGTAAGTATCAACAATGCCTCCTATCAAGTTAACGGATTTAACACCAGGCGAACCTGGCGTGGTGTTTAAGATGCCAGCAGAACATAAAGACGGATTACGTTTAAGAGAACTTGGTATGAATGTTGGATCTAAAGTGGAAGTAATAAGATTGTTTAACGGCACACCGGCTATAAAATTACGCGGCATACGGTATGCTATAGCTCCGGAAATAACTGATTTAGTTATGGTAGAACAAATTAAAACCACAAGTGCAGCAATCAGCTCTATGCAATAATGCAAATAAGTAGTTGATTAATATAAAAATTAATTTACAATATATCTATCTTAAATGAAAGAAAACGATTATTATACATTAAAGTTACCTAACAATAAGAAATATAAATTCCGCACACGCGAAGCATTCTCTAGTGCAAATGAAGCACTAGCAAAGGGACGCTTTAGCAGTGTTGATCAAATGGTTGATTGCATTAAAAATTGCTCAACCGGTTTTGAATACGCTAATATAGACCTAGAAAATAATAAAGGCTCTAAGAAGAAAAGTAAAGAAAATAACTTTAACCAAATAGATTTTGAGGATTAATTTATGGCTACAAATAAATGGGGTGTGATAATACCACAAGGTACTATCTCTAAATCAAAAGCAGCAGAGTATCGTTCACGTGGCGGGGTTGCTAAAACAATCCGTGCAACACGTTCAGATAAGGGTAGAAAAAGAAAGTAATATGGCATATAAACCAAAGAATAGTATTCTTATTTCTGGTATGATGGCTCGTTCTATGCGTAAGCTCGGACTACCAAAGTACAGAAAACAAAGATCAGATGCCGGCACCAAACGCGGCAAAAGGAGATAAAACAAATGGCCTATAAAACTAAAAACAGTATTGCTCCAAACAAAATGATGTCCCGTTATGGACGTATGATGGGGCAAAAGTCTAGAGCTCGTCGCTCAGATGCAGGACGAGTACGTACTAGAAAAATTAAGTAACTTAGCGCTTACGCTTTAAGTACTGTACAGCTTCGGCCACGAACGTGTGTTCTTCTGGCCCTTCAGTACTACCATCGCTTTGCATTCCAGGGTTACCTGGCATACCGTCTTCGTCGACTTCAATCTCATCGACTTCAATGCCCATTGGTTCTTCTTTGTTTTCTGGAGAAGACATAGCAGTCTTAACTGCTTCAATGTAATCATTAGCTAGGGTGAGTTTGCTTTGTTGCCAAGGCTCCAAGCACGTATCTTCTGGTAGTTCTTCCAGCATGTGCAGCACTTCTTGAGCATTCTTTAATAGTTCATTAACTTGAGCAACCGCCATGTAGGTACCACCTTCGTGGTGGTTTTCTTCCATGTTACCATCAGCACCATGTTCTGGGGCTAGTGGTTCAACTGATTCAAGTAATGTTACTAATTTGTTAAAGCTATTATCGCGTGGCATATAGATACTTACTCCTTTAAGCTACAATTGCATTACAATAATCCCAATTAACTACTTTAAAGAAATCCTTAACCCAGCCCTTTTTCTCTGGCCCGTGTTTAAGGTAGTAGGCATGTTCCCACATATCAATACCGAGTACTGGGGTGCCCATATTGTCCATTAAAGGGTTATCTTGGTTAGGAGTAGTTACGATTTCTAGCTTATTACCTTTTGTAACTAACCAACACCATCCGCTACCTAGTATGGTGGTGGCTTGTTCTTCAAACTCGTCTTTAAATTTATCGAAAGAACCAAACTCTTTATTGATTAGCTCTTCTAAATTGCCCATTTTCTTTTTATCTGGGGTGAGCATTTGCCAAAATATTTCATGGTTATAGGCCCCGCCTGCATTGAAACGTATTTTATCGTTCTTACCTTTAATATCTGAAACCAGTTCCTTTAAAGGCGGACGACGCTTACCCATCAAGTCGTTTAACTTCTTTAAATACGTTTTATAGTGCTTGTTATAATGACGGTTCATTGTTTCTTTATCGATGTATGGTTCCAGAGCATTCAAAGCATAGGGTAGCTTGATGGCAGTGTAATCGCCTTTTTTAGCTTCTAAAACAACGGTGTTGTCTAAAATAGCTTCTACTTGATTAAGAAATTTATTTTGCATATTTTGATTTAGTTAAAAGATTACGAAATATATAGACAAATTTTTGCAATAAGGTTTTCTTTGACAATAATTTACCTTTACATTGACATTTATTACACTGACAGCTCATATGTATACTTACCAAATAAACTAGTATATCCATACAAAAAAGTTACCTGAATATTTCATGACCGGGTTCAAAAATGTAGTAAGTATTAGGGTATGCAGTACAAATATGTTCTATTAGTACTTGCAGCAGCTCTAGCGCTCGAAGTAGTAAATGTTGGGTCTGCACAGGCAACCCAACCGGCTCCAGCTCCTGCAACAACAGTAACGGCCGCACCAGCAGCCCCATCGGATGCCCAAACAGATGCTCCGAAAAAGAAAAAGAAACATAAAAAGAAGAAGCCGGAAGACCAGCAAACTCCTCCAGCTGATAACAACCCTCAACCCCCAACCAAATGACAAACAGCATATACTTTAAGGTAGGTGTGGTGGTGCTTGCCCTGGCTCTTGGTTTTGTGGTAGGTACAAAGCACGCTCATCCAGCGCCCTTAGCCCTGCCCCACATTGCACCAGTTGCTACTGCAGTGGCCCATCCCCATCAAGCTCCTATCGTAGCGATATTGGCCAAGCTATCTGTCCAGGACCGGGCAGTAATAGTAAAAGCGCTAACAGCTCGCCGTGCAGCACTCTGGCAACCAACACCGAGGATAGCTTTCCATCCTCTTGCAGCTAAACATGTTAAAGCTGCTCATCATACGACTGCTAAGGCAAAGAAACATAAGAAACATAAAACCAAAGCCAAGTCTAGTTAATAGTCAAAAAGCCCTGCTCTGAAGTGGGGCTTTTTGTTGATTTTTTTAAAAAACCCTATATAAGTATATATACCTAATATGAAGACTAAATTAGTACTAACCTTAATTGCAATTGCTTTAGCAGTACCATCTGTTAAAGCCCAAGAAGCCGCAGCTGGGGCTGCTGTCGGTGCCGTTGCCGGTGCCGCCATTGGTGCTAATAATCACAATCCGGTGGCCGGAGCAGTAACCGGTGCATTGGTGGGTGGACTTATTGGCAATGCCATTGAAGCAACCAAACAACCACAACCTCAGGTAATAGTGGTCCAGGCCCCGCCCCCACCACCAGCTCCTGTAGTAGTGCAAGCCCCGACACCACCTCCACCACCAGTCGTTATGGCACCAGTGGTAGTACAATCGCCAGTCAACTACGTTTGGGGCCCGCTCAACCGTCATGGTTATCCAGAGTACGTTTATGTACAGCAGTGGAACGGTCGGGAATGGATAACAACATACTATGCATATAATCAGTTCTTAGGTTGGTATGGTCGTTATTACGGACATCCATTTCGCGAAGGTGAGTACCGCCATTACTGGCACCGTTAATCAAATTTGTTAAAGTTTATTTAACACACAAAGAAAGCCCTCTACCGTTGAAAGTAGAGGGCTTTTTTATAAGTGTATGGATGAGCACACGCACACCTGATAAACACAGAGTTACACTAGAAAGCGATAAACTAGTACTTCCGTTTGTTAATAGCGCAAACACCAAGTACTACTACAGTCAAGCCGAACAAGACGTGTTTGTGTTGTCGTGTTTAAATGGTAAGACCGGTGGTACGTTTTTAGAGCTTGGGTGCGATGACCCTTATAGAATTAGTAACTCCTATCTTTTAGAAAGCGAATTTGGTTGGAAAGGTATATCCGTAGACATTAATGAGGACTGTGAATGGATGTTTAAAGAGTCTACCCGGACATGTACACTAATGATAGAGGATGCCACCACTATAAACTTTGATACAATTACGGCCACTTTGGGTACTAGTCACATTGATTACTTGTCTTTGGACTTAGAGCCGGCGTCCATAACACTTAAGTGCTTACAGAACATCCCACTTGACAAGGTTTCGTTTTCGGTTATAACCTTCGAACATGATCATTATAGATTTGGGGATGACGTTAGAAGTAAATCAAGAGACATACTAACTAAGGCCGGGTACGTGATGTTGTGCGAAAATGTTAACAACTTCGAAGACTGGTACGTTAATCCGGCCTATGTGGATATGGAGTATGTGAGGGTGCTAAAGAAACGTAATCAGGGACAACCGAGCGCAAAAACCATCGTATTTAAATAACCAGAGAAGCGAAGCTTCCAACCCCGCCCGGCTCAAGAAGAAGAAGGCGCTGCAAAAAACGTAGCCTGTACAATGCCGGTTGCTAGCCCATCCACCGCCGTACCCAATAACTGAGTATACACAGCGCTAGGCGCTAAACACCACGTACCGGCAGGAAATGTGATACTCTGTGCACTGGCCGCATCAGCAGCCACCACCACTGCGGCACAAAACGTGTTGTACCCAGTTACCTCAGTCTGTGATATCTTATATAAATTCATGGTTATTCGTTGTTAGATGGATCAAATGGTGCCGGTGCATCCCCACCCATATACCTCTCCATATCTAGTAATCCAAATACGTGCTCCAATTGCTTCTTGTTGGTAGCCGATTGCAATAGCTTGTCCACCATCGCTAAAGTATAAACCTTATCATCCTTACCAATAAACGTTAAATTACCCCTTAAGTGCGCATTCACTACAGACCATATGCCGGATTTAGCTAGGTGCAGCGCTATCGGGTTGCTATCATTATCGTCTTCCCCTTCACCGCGCTTCTCGTTCATCACCGGCTTAGTTATACCGTGCATGGCCCCAAGCCCAAGCTTACTGATAATGTTGTGCAACAGTACACCATCATCCATTCCGTGCTCTTCCACAAATGCGAATATATCCAATAAGTACTGCTTCTCCTGGGACGTTAGTTCCCTACTGTCAGCAGCCATTTTGTGCATTCCTCCTCGTGGTGCAACTACACGCTCCTGGTTAACTTGTTCGTAAGCTTCTTGTAATATTTTTGTAGAACGTGCTTGCATGGGTACCCAATACTTATGCAATCATACCCCCATAACAACTACCTCTTTGTGTATTATTATACCCGCCTAGCTACATATACGGGATTACCCAAAACCCCCCATATATGAAAATTGACCAAAAAAATCTGCGCAAAAAAAATTTCAGTTTCGTTAACAATACGGATTTCCGAAGGAAGCGTATTATGGGAATTTACCTGCGGGGATGCGCTAAAAAGTTGGCATGCAGCTTTCTACAGTAGAATTTCATTATAGTATATAATACTAATTTTTGCGCTTAACTACTAAAGTGCAAGCTTATTTTTTTAAAACCTTAATTTTTTTAGTACCTATAAATAAAAAGTTGTATAGAGTAAAAGGATGTAGTTGATTATAAAAACTTATTTAGTAACATCTTTTAAATAATAAAGTAAAGTGACAACTATTATCTATTACTATTTTAATTCGAATAAAGTAAATGTGACTGAGGTAATTTTACTTTATAAATTATTGGAGAGTAAAAAACATATAAAGTTTTTTTACTTTACAAAATATTAAAAAGTAATTGTATTTAATGTAATTTTACTTTATAAATTATTAGAGAATGAAAAGAATATAAAACTGTTTTACTTTACTTTAATAAAGTTAGGTAGAAGGATATAGTTATAAAATATTAAACGTTGATAAAAGTAAATGACACCAATTGTATTCTACTCTAACGTGTTAGAGGCAAATGATATGGGTGGTACTTCCCTCCATCTATTAAATCGAATAAGAGATTTAGTTCTGGTACTACATCCGAATTTTAATACACTTCTGGATTTAGTAATTCGAATTTCTAATAACGGATATAGATATATAGGTACAAACAAAAACCTGATAAAGGTATTAGCCTATTATCAGGTTAGTGTGTTGTGTGTGTTGTGTTGTAGTATGTATCAGATTAACTGATAAGACTAATATAGTTTAAATTATAATAAATGTCAACTAAATTATTTAATAAGTTTAAAGAAGAAAGGGAATTGTACATAAGTGTATTTTACTCCTGCCTAGTACTTAAAAGGGAATTGTACATAAGTGTATTTTACTCCTATCTATTAATAGGGAGTAAAAGGTATATGTGGTACATTTACTCTTATAATAGAATTGATAAAGAAAAACAATTGCCATTTCTATATAGAATATTATAATGAAATACAACTATAGATCCGGCTATACGGATTTAGGTAGAGGTTTAAATGTAACCTGACATCTGAATTTGGTTACACTTCCGGATTTAGAAATTCGAATTTCTCAAACCGGATCTAGAAATTAAGGTACATAAAGAAAGCCGGTAGTGATACCGGCTCCTTTATTTCTATATCTGTAAGTTAATTAAGACCCTAGTTATTGTTTATATATTGGGTATTATTATTTGTTTGTAGTTGTACGGCGGCCTTCACGTGAGGTAAAGTTAGCCTGTAATGCTTCTAATGATCCGTGTTTAGCTATTACCTTATCGATATAGCTAGGAGATGTATACTTAACTTGTTTACCAGTAACCTTACAAGTAAGGATTAATGGAAGGCTGTAGCCCCTTTCGGAGATACGCTCTGTACGATTCTTTTCTACGGTAGCTGCACGTTTAACGGCTGCTGTATTGTTTGTTGTTGTTTGCATATTAGTAGTATATGTTTATGGTTTAACTGACAAAGATATTATCGATTCTTTTTGAATTAATGCAACTATTAATTGCTAATTCTTTTAAGTATTCTTTCATATAAAGCTCGTGTATCATTTTTAGATTACGGTTGCTTTGTGTGTAGTAGTTATCTATTTGTGTATTCAAATCAGAACACACTTCTGGATTTGGTTGCACTTCTGGATTTCGAAATTCAAATTTCTCAAACGGGATCTGGATACTCATGTTATGTATTACATATCTAACACTCTATCGCTAATGTTGTATATAAAGTTCTCGTAACTGGCCTGTTCTTCTACAGTCATTTTACCGTTCTCGTATAAGTCCTTTAACTCTAATAAGAGCTCGTCTACTGTACTGATCTTGTTTAATATGGTTTTGTTTTTCATGTTAGCTTATAAACTCCACTTTAATATTATCTGTTAATAGTTCTTCTATAACTACATCCATCCAAGTATCTCCAAACTTCTCCTCTAAATACTCTGTCCAATAATTCTCTATAAACTGTTCTACTGTTAACTTAACTATTTTGTATTTTGTTTTCATGGTACGTATATGTTGGATTTAACTAATAATAAGGGCAAGCCTTATTTAAAAATTATTGATTATTTTTTTAAAGTACCTTAACTTATGTACTTTAACTCACGTGTGTGTTATGTTGTACTATTGTTTGTTCTGGATATACTACTGTATTATTAATATCAAACACCGGGTCTGTACCAGGCCTGGGTGCGTGCGATACTCTCTTACCTATCTGAAACGTACCAGTGTACTCGTTCTTAATAAGATACAAGTACTGGCTACCTATCATGTGCTCCAAGTCCTCATTACTGAGGGTAATTATACGTTTCATACTATCATTGTGGAGTGTGCATGCATTAATGCAACTATAAAATCCATCTATTTTATCCGTTATATAATAAAATCCGCGCACGGTTTCCCATTATATAATTCTAGTGCATTATGCACAAGAGGCAAGCTTAAAATATTATTGTTCTAATACTTTTTTAATTGCACTGTACCTCTAAAGTTTTTATAATATTATAATCAGGAGTAGTGTGTACGGAGATAATTGGGTAGAAATGGATATATTAGTGCTATTCTATTGTCTTAGAGTAAGCATACCCGGCTTTAAACCAATCACTCGCCGTCCATTCCGTAGTCTCTTCCTTATTGGCTAATCTCTGGAACTCTTCGTACACCATCCCACCACCGTGTCCATATGGTTGCCATGCTATCACCGGCCAGTTCGGCAGCTCGTTACGGTATACCACCGGTTTAAGCTGGCCTTCTACCACATAAGCCCTTATAGGCAGATCATCATACGTGGGCGCTGTCGTGTACCATATATCACTGTGCATATAAGGGATTTACCCGCTTAACCCCATATTACCAGTTTGTCAAGCAAAATTTTGCAAAAAAAGTTGTGGAAATACTTAGTTTAATACGGATATGCCGCCGTTACTCACCGTTACTCGCTATCACTCATTTCTTTCTCTATTCACTCTTTGCTTGCGCTAGTTGCGCTGGGCATGCATAATGGCTTCCAGGGTAATGAGGTGTGCGGTAGATCTCTTCATATGTGGGTAGTTGCTTAGGACTACCTCTATCATGAACGTTATATTGCTCTCGCCTGATTTAGCCATATTAACAATCATATCCCTAGCGCACATTTCATCTACGATGGAGATGGATTTAGGGTTATAGTTATCGTTATTCAGATTTGAATGCACTTCTGGATTTAGTTAGACTTCTGGATTTAGTTGTTTGAATTTCTCAAGTCAGATCTACATACCCAACAATGATAGTATTTATTAGGGCTTTAGAGTAAAACA
>TBL_comb48_EPIDRAFT_1001188_pt1 | contig 19462 bp, 13 predicted proteins | sample TroBogEpilimnion_37_FD_10681 | JGI IMG/M metagenome (IMG submission 10681)
TCTGGGCTGTCAAGTTCTGGGAGCGCAATGCGCTCCAGCCACAAACCAGGAGCATCAAGTTCAGCGGCCGTCGGGAGCGTGTCGCCACCGCGAAGCAGTAAGGCCAGGCCATCTTCTCCTTGCCGTTCGAGGACGCCTGAAATAAATAACTGGCCGCGCTCTACCTCTTTGGCGGAGAGATCAAGTCCAAACAACGCGCCCGCTGCTTGCTCACCTTTTCCGTCGGTCACCCGATGACGATGCCATGCCTCTTTCAAAAGAGAAGGGTTCGAGGTCAACTTCTGAGCGACTGCATTCGCGACGTGGTCGATGTATGCGGCGAGTGCAGTGGTAGCGGCGGTCAGATTGCTCGATGAAGCGTGGGCTCCTGGGGTGACGAGTTCCGAAAGCATCGCATCAGGATCCGACAACATGGCGCTGAGGGCTTCAGGGTCGCCAGAGGAAGTCATTTTTTCGATGATCTGCGCCTGCGAAGCGAGCGCATCGGTCATGGCCGCCATCAACAATTCGGTCACCCGTTCGCTGATTGAGGAGTTTGAAAACGCAGCGTGTCCCGCCAACTCTCGGGTCAAGGCAAAGAGTCGAACCTCGTCGATGGCCAAACTCCAATCGTCGGCAAAGGCAGCGACATTTTTCGGCACGATGCTGATCGATGCTCCTCGTGGCCAAGGCAGGGGCAGGGCATAGTTTCCCAAAGCACGTTCAGCCAGGTGGCCCGCGGCTGATCCAAATTGAAGACCGAGGAGCATGGGGCCGAGAAGATTGGCGAACTGGCCGAAGAGCGGAGGGACCCCGCTGTTCTCGGGATCTTGGGTCAACTGAGCGAGCGACGCTCCGGTCGCTTGTGCCTGGGCGTCCACGACGGTATCGATGGTGGGTTTCCAGGCATCGAGTTGGGCGACGGCCCAGATACCGCGAGTGACGGGGAGGACTTCGAGCGTTGCTGGCATGCGTTGGCCCGTGATGTCTTCAACATGACGGCTGGCGACGTCGAGGAGTTGTTCGTAGGCAATGCGCTCTAAGGGGTCAGGATTGGACTCCGCTTCACCTTCGGTCGCGACGCCAACGGCTAAAGCTCGAGCAGATTCAAACCACGGTGCACCACCAGCTTGGCCCCCCAAGATTTTAAGGAGGTCTCCAAGGAGGCCGTCGAAGGGGCTCTGTGCATCATCCATAGGACTTCTTATCCTATGGCGAAGAAGCCAAGCGAAGGTTCACGATGCGCTGGTGGGCGTTGTTCGTGACGGTGAGTTCTGTGCTGCTCCCGCCAGGAAGCGTATAGAGCGCATCGACTAAGCCCGCCATTGATTGAATCGACTGACCATTTATTTTGGTGATCACGTCGCCGACGCGCAGGAGTCCGACTGCTGGACTTTTCTGGTCGATCGATTGCACCAACGCTCCGCCGGAAGGTCCGTTCGTTCCTTGGATTTGGAGGTACCCGTGTCCATCGCTTGGGGCATCGACGAGGTGGTGTACTTCTTGGGTCACGAAGGATATCGGGAGGTAAGTCTCGGGCCCAAGCGACGCCGAGGCGACACCGATGACAACGCCAGCAGTAGTGATGAGTGCAGATCCACTCATTGGCGTCGCTGGAGAACTCGCAGTCACTGTTTCGAGATCAATTCGATTGTGCATCATGGCTTGATTGGTGTTGGTGACCGTGGCGCTCTCCCAGGCCAACAGTGTGGACGTCGCGCAGCTACGACAGGTCGCACTCACCACCATGGCGGGTCCTTGACTGATCGCAGTGGAGACCAAGGTCATGCTGGCCCCTACGATGGCTTGGTTCAGGTGAAGAACCGAAATCCCAGAGGCGGCATCGCAATTGATCAAGGTTGCCGTGACGTGCTGGCCTCGCACGCTTATCACGTTGATCGAACTCATAGATGAGATCACTCTCGTCGTCACTACCTCTTGAGGATTGACGAGGATGCCCGACGCAGTGGTGAACGAGGCTCCCGTTTTAATTTCGAGGAGCACTATTGACTCGGCGCTCCCTCGCAGGACCTTAGGCACCTGGTTGAGTGCAACAGCGGTGGTGGGCGTCACGCTTGGCGACGAGCCTGGTTGGTTATTGGCAGCCGCCACAACGGCTACTCCAGCGATCAGGACAACCGCAGCCGCGACGGATAAAAAGACAGAAGACCTCACTCGGCGCCCGCGTAGGGGGGCCGCTCCAATGCCGCCCAGCTCAGACGGGTGAATCCATGGTCGATTCGATGGCGAGATGTAGCCGTTCAGATTGGCGTCTGACCCCGAGACCTTTCCCTGGTCGCTGCCGGAATCCTCATCATTTGGAGGCGGGAATTGATTGTGATCCACGAGACTTCAGGCTAGTAAACGCCAAGAGGGAAAGCAGGGCGGGCAGGGGTCGTACAGTTAAGAGTCGTGTCACGTGATGTCGCTATCGATTTCGGTACTGCCTCCACAAGAGTCATTGTGAAGGGCCGGGGGCTTATTTTCGATGAGCCCTCAGTCATTGCGGTCGATACGAGAAGTCGAGAGGTTCTCGCCCTCGGCGCCGAAGCGGTCGATCTTGTCGGCCGAACTGCCGATCACGTTGTGACGGTGCGCCCCTTGAGCCAGGGTGCCATTACCGATTTCGATATGGCGGAACGGATGTTGCGGGCGATTCTTCATCGATGCGGGATGAGTCGGATGAGTCGTCCCCGAGTTCTTCTCACCGTGCCTTCGGCAGCGACGTCAATCGAACGACGTGCGTTGAAACAAGCAGCGGAGCACGCGGGAGCAGCGAAAGCTGTGCTGTTAGAAAGTCCCCTCGCAGCGGCGATTGGTTTAGATCTGCCGATCCATGAACCTATTGGTTCGGTCATCGTCGACTTAGGTGCGGGCACATCGGAGACGGCGATGATCTCCCTCGGCGGAGTCGTTGCCCTGAAAGCGTTGCGAATTGGCGGAAGCGACCTTGACCGAGCCATTACCGATGATGTGCGGATGCAGAGGGATCTGGTGATTTCAGATCTCGTGAGTGAAGAGTTGAAAATCCGCATTGGCTCAGTCAACTCGGAAGCGGTTTCGTCAGCGGCGGAAGTTCATGGTCGACGCGTGAGTACGGGAACGCCAGCAAGCGAGGTCGTCACGACGGAGATGATTCAGCGAGCAACCACTGATCTGGTCGACGCCATGGTCGCGGGTGTGGCCATGTGTCTTGCCGAAGCCCCGCCCGAGTTGGCGCAAGATGCAATCTTTGAGGGCATTCACATCGTTGGGGGCACCGCAAACCTCGATGGCATCGTTGCTCGTTTAGAGATCGGCACGTCCGTCCCCGTTCATGTAGCGAACAACTCGGTGGCCTCGGTAGTTGAGGGAACGGCGCGCTGTCTCAACGAACTGGATCAACTGGCTTCGTTTTTCGAAAGTGCAAGCCGTTAATCAAAGAAGTCGTCGGGTTCTTTGCGAAGCATGGCGACCGCTTGGCGTACCTGCCAGTCACGGTCTTCTCCAAGTTGATCCAGGAGCGCTTCAACCTTGACGCCTTGAAAGGCCCCGAGGGCGGCGACGACTCGCCGACGAAGAGCAGGTTTCCCTTCTGCCATTTCAACGATGACGGGAAGACCTCGTTCGTCACCAAGTTCACCTAACGCAGCAGTCGCTTCTTCGACGACGAGCTGATCAGCGTGAGTGCGGGCCAATTCCATCAACAGCGGGACGCTCTCAAGGTCGCTCGACGCGCTGAGCGCTCGGATCGCTTCGATGACGCACAGTGGGATCGAATCACCCAGCAAAAGGCGAAGGGTCTCAAGAACCTCGCTTTCACCGGGCGCTGAGCGTTCGGCGGTAATTCGAGCAGCATCTTGACGCACCCCAGGGTCAGCATCGTGAAGTGCTGACACGAGTGAAGCCGTTTCAAGCCGTGAGTGTTTTTCCAATCCCCGTAGCGCGCTCGCACGTACGTGAGGATCGGCATCGCTGAGGCCCGTGACGAGAAGTTCGTAGTTGTGTTCTCCCGCCTGGTGACCAGCGGTAATGACAGCCAGGCGTCTCTCATGTGGAGTCTCACCGGGTACGGTTGGTGAGTCATGAGTCACCATGAGGACCTTCCTGAAGAACATTCAATTGATCGACGGCATAAGTTCGTGCGGGGAACCCTCATCGCCGTCGTGGTGGTGGTGTTTCTTGGGTTCATCGCTTCTCGCATCTCTACCAATGACTATTCCATCACTCCAGGTGGCGCAGAGCCCGTCGCTCCACTCATCACCATAAACGGACAACCAGGAACTACGAAGCAGGGCACGATTTTCCTCACGGATGTCTACCTCACTCCATTGACTTGGCTGACGTACCTTCCCGCATGGTTCTCGAGTAGCACGGACATCATTTCGCAAAATGACCTCGTCGAACCCGGTGTGAGCATCAGTGAACTTGACGCGCAGGGGTATCTCCAAATGGCGCAAGCGAAACAGCAAGCCGAATACGCGGCACTCACACGACTCGGCTACAGCGTAGGAGTGCGACCGAACGGTGCAATCGTTCAACAAGTTCAAGAAAATTCGCCCGCATGGAATAAGTTGCTTGTGGCGGACATTGTGACCGGTGTGAATGGGACACCAACCAATTCGTCATGTGCGGTGGTTGCCGCTACCCATGATTTGAATGCGGGAACGACCGTCACGCTGCAGGTGCGAAAAGCAACGATCTCGAATAACGGAACGATTACGAATGGATCTCCAGAAAATATCGCGATCAAACTCGGTGTCCCGCCGAAGAACATGGGTTCTTCGCCGTGTCCAAATATCTCCGGAACTGCGAAAGGATTTATTGGGGTGGTCTTCGGCGACAGCAACGCCTATGCCTACCCATTTTCCATTCAGATCTCAACCCCGAACATCGGAGGTCCGTCGGCCGGGTTGGCGATGACGCTCAGCATCATTAACCAACTGTCTCATGGGACACTTCTTCATCATCATGTACTGGCAGCCACGGGAACGATGGAGACCAATGGGGTGGTGGGGGATGTTGGGGGTGTTGCTCAAAAGACCATTGCTGTCGCAAATGCCGGGGCAACCAGCTTTCTGGTTCCAAAGGTTGAGGCCAAAAACGCCCACTCGACTGCGCCGTCGAATCTGGCGGTGGTCCCCATCGCGAGCCTGAATCAGGCGCTGAATTACCTCCTTCGGCACGGCGGATCATTCACGCTTGCTAATGGGACTGTTGAGAGTCAAGCCAGCGCTTCTTCGGGGTCGTAGGCTGAGAGGATGGCTGAAAACCGACAAAGTATTTCATCATCGAGGATCTCCCCCACAGATATTTCGCGAAGTTCGTTCACGATTGTTCGCAGAGGATTCGACCCACGAGAGGTTCGCTCGTTTCTTGAACTCATTGCGATCGAGATGGAACAGTTAGAGGCCAAAGAAGCAGAGCTCCGCCGAGCCGTCGCCGACGCAAACGAGCGAGCGCTTCACCCGGTGCTTGATGAAGAGGCATTAACTGCGGCATTGGGTTCGCAAAGTACGCAGGTACTTCAAGCGGCTCACGAACAGGCGCGAGGACTCATGGAGTCAGCGCAATCCCAAGCGAATGAAATGCTCCAAGCTGCGCAGTTGCGAGCGAGTGCGGGAATTGTCGCTGCCGAGCAAAAGGCCGCGGCACGCGTCGGTGATGCAGAGTCGCTTGCAGCGAATCTAGAAGAAGACGCAACGAAAATGGCTCAGCAGATGATTGGCCAGGCGCAAGCCGATGGTGAAACACTTGTGGCACGAGCGCGCGCCCAGGGGCGGTCGATGATCGAGCAAGCACAAGATGCGCGCGCCCGGGTGTTGACGGATATGAATGCTCGTAGGCGAATGATGCATGTTCAAATTGAACAACTACGGGCAGCGCGCGACGAACTCGCTCGCTCGATTATTGGAGTTCGAGAGACCATTGATCGGTTAACCGATGATATTGGTGCATCCGATGAGGCTGCTCGAGCGGCTGCTCAAGAGGTGGCGCGACGCCAGCCGACACCTGAAGAACTCACCGAAGACCCCAGCGGGCTCCTCGGTGAGGTTACGGGAACGCAAACACCTATTGATGCTGAAGGTGAGTTAGAGGTCATGGCGGAGCCCACCGAACCGCCCGACACTCAAGTGGTCGAAGAGCTCTTTGCAAAAATTCGTGCGAGTGCGAGAACGCGCGACGGAGATGGCCGACAGGCATCGCCTGAACCTGCCAAACGAAGTATTAGTTCAAACGACGTGGCCGGTGGATCGAAAGCAGATCTTGGAGCCCATGCGGCAAGAGATGGCGCGCTGAGCTCGCCGCGGTCAACCTTGACGCGCAAGGTCAAGCGCGTCCTTCAAGACGAACAAAATCGAATTCTCGAAGATCTCAGAGAAGGCCGTTCAGCCGAGATCATGGCCGAGTCGTTATCTCGGCAAACTTCTCTTTTTGCCTCGGCTGCTGTTGATCCTCTGGCTGATGCTGCGAATGCTGGAAGCAAGTTCGCTCATGACCACGGCGTGAAAAATAATGCAGTTTTGTCGCACGACGCCGTAATGGTGATCGCTGAACAACTCGCTGAGCAAATCACCGTTCCGCTCCAACGACGATTACTCGATGCGTTGGAATCCCAAGATCCATCGGCCAGCATCGGTGCGTCATTTCGCGAATGGCGGGGAAACCGACTTGATCGGATTGTGGGTGACGTAGCCCTCGAGGCCTTCTCGGCAGCGATCGTGGCGTCAGCCGGCTCTGGATTAGTCCGCTGGGTCACTGGCGGGGAGAATGAACCTTGTCCAGACTGTGCCGATAATGCGCTCGAGGGACCTATCGCCGCCGGGTTGAAATTTCCAACCGGTCACGCTTATCCGCCATCGCATGGCGGATGCCGCTGCGCCATCCTGCCTTCCCTCTAAGGGACAGCTGATCGGGGNTCGTGGGGCTGCTATCCCGGGGTCCAATCACCCAACGCGTCGCCTAGGCTACGAAGAGCCATGAGATCTCCCGAAGACTTAGCTCGTACGCCATCCCCGCGTCGGTCACGCCGAAGAATGTGGGTGATCATTGTTGTCGTCGCCGTCGTGGTCTTCTTCGGTTCGCTCAGATCACTTGCTGGTCTTTGGACGGACCAAATGTGGTTCGCGTCAGAGGGCCAGCAAAATGTCTTCACCACGATGCTGACGTTGAAGGTAGGCCTCTTCGTTGCCTTTGGGTTGATCTTCGCCGTTGGGCTGTGGTTCAACCTGTTCATGGTGGGCAGACTCAGTCGAACGATGGACATCACGGAACCTGACGATGAGATGGTTCGCCGCTACCAAACCGCCGCCCAACCTTACGCGATGCGGATGTATATCGCTTTGGCAGTCGTGCTTGGCTTGATTGCCGGAAGCACCAGTATCGGCCAGTGGCAAAACTACATCCTCTTTCGTCATTCACAGTCGTTTAATGTGACTGATCCGCAGTTTGGAAAAAATGTTGGGTTTTACGTCTTCTCGCTTCCCTTCATCCAATTCCTCATTAGTTGGTTTATTGTCTCGTTGATTTTCATCACCCTCATCACCGGGCTGTTCCACTACCTCAATGGTGGGATTCGAGCCCAACGAGGGAAACCTCGAGTGCGACCTGCGGTAAAAGTCCACCTTTCGGTCCTTCTTGCACTCATTGCACTTGGGAAAGCTGCGGGCTACTTCTACCAGCGCTATGAACTGACGACCTCAACCAATGGATACGTGGAAGGCGCGTCGTATACGGACGTTCACGCTCGCCTTCCCGCTATTCAGTTGTTGTTTTGGATGTCCTTGATAGCTGCGGTCATTCTTCTGGCCAATATATGGCGTCGGGGCTGGACCGTGCCGGTCGTGGCGATTGGACTGTGGGCCTTTGTCGCACTGGTCATAGGAGTGATCTATCCGGCGCTGCTTCAAACGTTCAAAGTCACGCCAGCCCAAAGCACATTGGAGTCGCCCTACATAGCAAGAAATATTGCCGCCACCCGAGCAGCATTCGGACTTGATCATGTGGTGCAGCACAACTTTGCGGGAAGCAATAGCGTCGACTCCGGCTCAATTCAGGCAAATGCTGCGTCCTTAGCAAATATTCGATTGTGGGACCCCAACCCCCAGATTGCACTCCAGACGTTTAACAAACTGCAAGACCTTCGCTCGTACTACACCTTTCAATCACTTGGCGTCGACCGCTATTCCATCAACGGATCGATTATTCCGACGCTTGAAGGTGTGCGCCAACTCAATGCAAATGGCCTTCCTGCTGCCAGTTGGGTGAACACGCACCTTGAGTACACCCATGGAACGGGCATTGTGATTGGAGCGGGGAACCAAGTACAGGCCAATGGAAACCCTTTCTTTGGCGTGGGCAACGTGCCGTCGGTAAGCCAATCGGGCTATCCCATCACGAAGCAAGCTGGTACNTACTTCGGTCTCAACGANCCGGGTTTCGTTATCGCCAATTCAAAACAACTTGAGCTTGACTATCAATCGCCCTCCGGCGTGAATATTGAATCGCACTACGCAGGAAAAGGTGGCGTGAAACTCTCGAGTTTTGCGATTCGAGCAGCCTTTGCCCTTCGTCTGGGCGATTTAAATCTCTTGATTTCGAACCTGATCACGCCGCAATCAAGAATCATGTCGGTTCGTGACGTACAGACAATGGCCCAGAAGGTTGCGCCATTTCTTTCCTATGACGCAGCCCCCTACGCGATCAGTGTCAACGGACAGATTGACTGGGTCTTGAGTGGCTATACGACGTCCAGTATGTATCCCTACAGCCAAAACTCCTCGAACTTGAACGTCCCACCGGGTAGCGGCATCTCTCCGGGAATCAACTACGTTCGCAACTCGGTCAAGGTGGTGATTAATGCATACTCGGGTGCGATGAAGTTCTATGTGATCGACAGCAAGGACCCCATCATCCGTGCCTACGAAGCAGAGTTTCCCTCCCTCTTTACCTCTGGGAGTTCGATGCCCTCGAATCTTCGGGCTCACCTTCGCTACCCAGAGGACATGTTCTCGGTTCAGATGGCAACCTATGGCCGGTATCACATCACAAATACAGCGGGCTTCTATAACGCCGGTGACTCATGGAACATTTCGCCAACTGATGGAGCAGGCCCGCCAGCGCAAGCCCTTGCTTCATCTACTTCGGTGAACGCACAAGGTCAGGTCGTCCAAGGACCAAACCAGGCCATGGCGCCTCTGTATCAAGTCAACGCATTGCCGGGCTCGACGGCGCAGACATTTACCATCACAGACGCCTATGCGCCTGCGTCGGCGGGAGCCCAAAACCAAAACCTGTCGGCCTTCATGGTGGGAACCAGTGATGCGAATAACTATGGTCTACTCAATGTTTACGTAACGCCTTCAGGCCAGAATGTCTTAGGACCAGTTCAAGCTGACTCTGAAATTCAGCAGAATACGGCGGTGTCATCGATCATCACGCCACTTGACCAGCATGGATCGAATGTTCTCTTGGGTAATATTCTCATGGTTCCGATCAATCAGGCCATGTTGTATCTCCGGCCGCTGTATGTCACCAGTACTGCGAACTCACTACCGCAACTGAAATATGTCGTTGCCGTCTTCAACAGTCACGTCGCCATTAATTCGTCCTTATCGCTCGCAATCTCAGATGTGCTTTCTCAAAACGTCACGCTCCCGACGAATCCATCAGGCTCAGGCTCGGGCTCAGGATCCGGTTCGAACTCTGGAACAGGTTCTTCAGCAAATGCGGCCGCGATCGCTGCCTATCTGGCCCAAGCGCAGGCTGACTACCAAACTGCACAAGCCGCCCTGCAGAGCGGCAATCTGGCTGGCTATCAGGCGGCGATTCAGGCAATGTACGCCCAACTTCTCGCAGCGCAAGGGGCCTTGGTTCCCTCCACAAACTCATCGACGTCTCCGGCTGCCACCACGACGACGTCTCCGGTGACAACTCCAACCACCAAGCCCAAGACAGCGAAGAAAACGACTGCAGCGATGGCGAAGGTCAAGCCCTAGGGTTTTCCTCGTTCCCCTGGGATTGANATGCCAATCCCACCCTTCGTTTGAGCCCCGTAACGCGCAATTTCTTTGGCNANGTCCAATCGGGCTGTGGTTGCTTTTGACGCGATCGTCGCCTCGTCGAGAAGGTTCGCTGGGATAATCCAGCAGAGTTCTATTTCAATCCCGTCAGGATCGACGACATAGAGCGACTTGGTCGTTCCATGATCAGAAGCACCTACCAGGGCACCGGCATTCGCCATGACGGAAGAAAGCCGCTCAAGTTCACCAAGCGTATCGAGTTCGAAGGCCAAGTGATAGAGGCCAACGCTCGTCGTTCCTGCGGTGGGGCCCGTCAACTGGTCGCCAAGTGCGAACAGCCCGAGGTCGTGATCGTTGGTCGAGAGAGGTGCCCTGAGAAACGCAGCTTGGCCGGGAATCTCGAGAATCATTTCAAAGTCAAGAAGCCCCATCCAGAAGCTCAGACTTCGTTCAAGATTCGTAATGTAGAGCACTGCGTGGTTCAAACGAGTGACGGGCATCGTCAAGACCTCCTGTGGAGAAATTGTACTGCTGGGTTCAAGGAGTTCATTCCTTTGCTCCTCAATGTCTGAGACAATGATGATTATGGCAACGTGGCTTACTCTCCTCAGGCGTAAAGAAGAGAATCTTCCCGCGGATTTGAGAGAGGCCATTCGTGACGAATTGGCTCGTATGATTATGGAACCTTCGGGCACACTTCTTTGCCTGATTGCGAATGCACTCTTGGTAACGGTTCTTTGGTTTTTTGCCCCCATTGACCTTTATGACTTGATCTTTAACCTTCACGGAATTTTTTACTTTCCGATTGTCTTAGCATCCTGGATGATCTCCGATGTCCCCGCGACGAACGAGTCTGCTCCTGACTCGAAGCGGATGCTCGCAGCGATGGGCGATGCTGCGATGATCACTCGGCTCTATCGCGCGAAACATCTGGTGCTATGGCTCTTTGTAACCCCCGTCGTGATTACGGTGGCCGCTATTGTGGGCGGGTCTACGGGTGATTGGCTGACCATGGTCTTGGTGATTGGCTATGTGGCATCGGTTCCTTTGAGCTCGCTGGGGATTTCTTGTCTCCTCGGCATCATTTGGCCCTATCACCCCATTTCGTTAAAGGAACGTTGGATCCGTCGTTCTGAGTGGAAGCACCTTTGGCTCCGCTGGGGCATCTTGATTGTGGTGCCATATTTATTAGTACCCGCTCTGGGAATGATTGCGATGGCCCCAACCTTGTGGATCTTCCATAATGTCCAAATCCATCATCTTCACCTTGATCATTCACATATTGTGGTTGGTCTGATCGTCACCGTTCCGATTGCTGCGTGGGTCTGGTTCTGGGGGACACGCTACGCCGCGAAACTTACGATGAAGCGAGAAGTTCAACTTCGGCTCTACCTTTCAGACCCATCATTGGGCTGATGCCAGGCCGCATCAGCAGACACTTTGGAGATTCAGGACTTTTCGCCTATCATCTACTCTGCGGGGTGGAGCAGTCTGGTAGCTCGTCGGGCTCATAACCCGAAGGTCGCAAGTTCAAATCTTGCCCCCGCCACCATTGATTGAACAGTTGAGGGCCGGCCCGATGGGTCGGCCCTTCTGTTTCATCGGCGTCGCTGGCGTTTTTTGCAAATTTGGATTTCAGCTAGTTCAATTTGAAGAGCCGCCGAGCATTGCCCGAGAGAAATGGCTCCCAGACATGGTCTCGGAAGGAAACATCTTCCATCTCTTCAAAGATGCGGTCGAGACTCAGACCCATTGGGTAATACCCCGCGTACATGATTTTTTCGGTTCCGCGCGTGTTCGCGTAGTCAATAATTGCTTTGGGATAGTACTTAGGGGCAAAGGCACTCGTCATGTAATAGAGCCCTGGCCACTTGAGCATCAGTTTGACGGCCAGGTCTTCCCAGGGCTCCGCGCCGTGCCGCATGATGATCGTGAGTTCGGGGAAGTCAAAACAGACCTCATCAAAGTGCATGACGTCTTGACACGCCGAGGGGAATCGAGGTCCTGCGATACCGGCATTGACAATGATGGGAAGGTCAAGGTCAATGCAGGTTTGATAGATGGGGTAGTAACGACGATCACTGATGGGTACTTGAGGGTTACACCCCGCTGGGAAGGTGGAGACAGCAACGATCGAGAGTGTTTCATAAGCTTCGCGGATGGCGCGCACTGATCCCGTGATGTCGTTGGGGTCGATCTCGAGAGAACCTCTGAAGCGGTCGGGGTAGTCCTTAAGAGCCTTGGCAGCCTGTGCGCTCCCAACGGAAATGAGGCCAATGCCGATACCGTGGCGGTCCATGCCGGCGAGCGTGGTGGCGATCGCATCTTCGTCTTCGGCCAATGAATTGGGAACGTCTTTGAACATGTACTCAGCTAAGAACTCCATTTCGTTGCTCTCAGCATCTTTTGTTTGCGTGCGTAAGTAGTCGTAGTTCGCCCGAGCATTTCGAGAAGGGAATCCAATCATCAGGTCGACAACGGAGATGTCCTTCGGTCGTGGCATGGTCACCGACTCCTTCTCTTCGCTTGTTGGGACATCTTGTTCAGAATAGGTCGCCGTGGCGACGCAGACAGCCTTTGGAAGAAATCCCTAATCCGGTCTATCTTTAAAGGAGCAAGCCCCCCGAAAAGAAAGTCGTCAGATGGCTGATTCTTCCATTATCTATACCCTCACTGACGAAGCGCCCGCGTTGGCCACCTACTCGCTCCTACCTATCGTGCAGTCGTACGCTGCGCTCGCCGGAGTCAAGGTTGAGACGAGGGACATCTCTTTGGCTGGCAGGATCATCGCCGCATTCTCAGATCGCCTCGACGCCGATCATCAAGGTAGTGATGCCCTCGCCGAATTAGCATCGATCGTCCTCACCCCAGAGGCCAACGTCATCAAACTTCCGAATATTTCGGCGTCGATCCCGCAACTCAACGAAGCCATCACTGAGTTACAGGCGCAAGGTTTTGCCATCCCGGACTATCCGGCTGATCCAACGACCGATGAAGAGCGGGACGCATTGGCTCGGTTTAAGAAAGTTCTCGGTAGCGCGGTGAACCCTGTGCTTCGCCAAGGGAACTCCGATCGCCGCGCCCCAGCGTCAGTGAAGAACTACGCCAAGTCACACCCCCATCGCATGGGTGCCTGGTCGTCAAACTCAAAGACCAACGTGGCCCACATGACCGAAGGTGACTTTTTCTCAACAGAGGTCTCAGTAGTCATGGAAGCTGAGAGTCACTTGAGCGTGACGTTTGTGGATGATCAAGGGAATGCCACACCGCTTCGTGAAGATATCCCGGTGAAGTCCGGTGAAGTGATCGATGCCGCAGTGATGCGGATCAGCGAACTTCGGGAATTCCTCGCTGAGCAGATCGCTCGAGCACTTCGTGACGACGTGCTGTTTTCGGTCCATCTCAAGGCAACGATGATGAAGATTTCTGACCCCATCATTTTTGGTCACGTCGTGCGAACGTTTTTCCCTCGGACCTTTGAACACTACGGTGCGATTCTCTCTAAAGCCGGCCTCACGCCGAACAATGGTCTGGGTTCAATTTTTGACGGTCTTGGAGACCTTGCGGAAGGTGCTGCAATTCGAGCGTCGTTTGATCAAGAGATGGCCGATGGTCCTCCATTGGCCATGGTTGATTCTGACCGAGGTATTAGCAATCTCCATGTACCTAGCGATGTCATTGTCGATGCCTCTATGCCGGCCATGATTCGCACCTCAGGCCACATGTGGGGTCCAGGTGGCGAAGAAGCGGACACCCTCGCTGTGATTCCTGACTCGAGTTATGCCGGGATTTATCAAGTGGTGATTGATGACTGTCGGGCGAACGGTGCCTTTGACCCTTCGACCATGGGATCGTGCTCCAACGTGGGCTTGATGGCCCAAGCTGCAGAAGAGTACGGAAGCCACGATAAGACTTTTGAGATAGCAGGCCAAGGCTCTGTCGTCGTAAAAGACGGGACCACAACGGTCTTTGATATTCCTGTAGCAGAGGGTGACATCTTTCGGATGTGCCAAACCAAAGACGCAGCAATTCAAGACTGGGTGAAACTTGCGGTTGCCCGAGCAAGGGCAACTGGAGATCCTGCGATTTTTTGGCTCGACGTGCGCCGTGGTCACGATGCGCAGCTGATCGCAAAGGTAAACACCGCGCTCTCGGCTCTCGAGACGGATGGCTTGACGATTGACGTGATGGCACCGGCCGAGGCCATTGCCTTCACTCTTGAGCGCATTCGCCGAGGGGAGAACACGATTTCTGTTACCGGCAATGTGTTACGAGACTATCTGACGGACCTGTTCCCCATTCTGGAGTTGGGAACAAGCGCCAAGATGCTTTCTGTTGTCCCCCTGTTGAATGGTGGCGGACTCTTTGAAACAGGAGCTGGTGGGTCTGCGCCGAAGCACGTTCAACAGCTCGTTAAAGAGAACTATTTGCGATGGGACTCGCTCGGCGAGTTTCTGGCGCTGGCCGTGAGTTTTGAACACATCGCTCAAACGACAGGGAATCAGCGAGCGCAGATCTTGGCCGACGCGCTTGATCGCGCTACGGGAACATTGCTCAATGAAGACCGTAGCCCGAGTCGAAAACTTGGGGGCATAGATAATCGTGGCAGTCACTTCTATCTGGCGCTTTACTGGGCCCAGGAGTTGGCGGCCCAGACGCTTGACGCGGAACTCGCTGCCACCTTTGGTGCGATCGCACGACAGCTTGAAGACAAAGAAGAGATCATTGTCGGTGAACTCTTGGCTGTCCAAGGCTCACCAGCGGATCTCGGCGGGTACTACCGCCCTGATGCCAAACGTGCTGATGCGGTTATGCGTCCATCGGCGACGTTCAACCAGATTGTTGCGGGGCTCAACGGCTAGTCCGAGTCATCGCTTGGCAAGATTCGGACCTTGTTAACGCTCAGAGGAGCAATTCCTGGGTCGCCGCTGATCGGCTCCGAGCAGGACTAAGGTAATCAAACCTGAGAATTGCCTGAGATTCGAGGCCGTCATGGTCGAACGTGGAAAGGTCCCTGTGAAAGTTTTTGTACTCGGTGGTGATGGTTTTTGTGGGTGGCCGACGTCACTCCATCTCTCCGCTCAAGGCCATGAGGTTGTTGTCGTCGACAATTTGAGTCGCCGACTTATTGACGTCGATCTCGATGTGGACTCGCTGACGCCAATTCGGCCAATTGAAGAGCGCCTTGACGTTTGGAAAGAACTCACCGGCAATGAAATCAGATTTATCAACCTTGATTTAGCCCAAGAGTATGAGCGACTCGTTGATCTCTTCATCAAGGAACAACCTGACGCGGTGGTCCACTTCGCGGAACAACGTGCCGCTCCCTACTCGATGCGAAACCCTCGAGCGAAGCGTTACACAGTTGACAATAACGTCACGGGCACGCACAACTTGTTGTGTGCGATCGTTGAAACAGGTCTTGATATTGCGGTTGTCCATTTGGGGACGATGGGCGTCTATGGCTATGGCTGGTCGGGGTCGGCTCCAATTCCTGAAGGCTATTTGACCGTTAAAGTTCCGACCCCTGACGGCGAGCTTGATCGTGAGATCTTGCACCCTGCAAATCCTGGGTCTGTCTACCACATGACCAAAACACTTGATCAGTTGCTGTTTGCGTTCTATGCCAAAAACGATGAACTCCGGATTACCGATCTCCACCAAGGCATTGTGTGGGGTACGCAAACTCCCGAGACCGCACTCGATGAACGACTCATCAATCGTTTTGACTATGACGGTGATTACGGAACGGTCTTGAACCGCTTCATCATGCAAGCGGCGATCGGCCACCCCTTGACCGTGCACGGCACGGGTGGCCAGACTCGTGCGTTCATTCACATTAAAGACACGGTCCGTTGCATTGAAATTGCGCTGAAGAATCCTCCGAATCGGGGGGAGAAAGTTTCGGTGTTTAACCAAGTGACCGAGACCTATCGGGTCAATGATTTAGCGGAGCTGATTGCCTCGCTGACCGGTGTTGAGGTTGCCTACCTTCCGAACCCGCGCAACGAAGCGGTTGAGAATGACCTCAATGTCACCAGGGATCGGTTCTTGAGCCTCGGCCTCACGCCAACCACGCTGTCTGAAGGACTTCTTGAAGAGACTCGCGATATCGGGCTTAAATATGCGCCCCGGGCTGACCCTTCAAAGATCATTGCGCGCTCAGTCTGGAAAGCCGGAATGGAGACCTCCGCAGATCTGATGCGCTGATTAACGCGTTGGCGGCGCTCGTGCGCGTCAAGACTCTCCGTTTCGTTTGGATCTGTGAGGAGTTCTAGGCTGGCCTGATCGACGACGAGAACAAAGGCGGCTATGAACATCCTTGCTATCGATCAGGGAACATCATCAACAAAAGCCGTTGTTGTTGGAGACTCTAACCAACTTCACGCTGTTGTCGAGGTACCGGTCGCCCCCATTGCACTGGCTGACGGGTGGGTCGAGCAAGACCCCCAGGAACTTCTCGATTCGGTTCTGTTCGCTGGTCGTCAAGCATGTGAGCGCGCAGGCGTCCCCATCGACGCGGTGGGGTTCGCCAACCAAGGAGAGACGGTCCTCGCTTGGGATCGAGCCACGGGCGCTCCGCTGACGACAGCGATTACATGGCAAGATCGCCGCGCCGCGGGTATCACAGACCGACTTCAAGGTTCCGAGCAACAACTCCTAACGCTCACAGGGCTCCCACTCGACCCTTATTTTTCAGCGCCGAAGTTAGCGTGGATTCGAGAAGAAGGAACCCCCGACGGCATGATCGGAACCAGTGATGCTTGGATCCTCCACCACCTTGTTGGTGAAGCCATGACGGATGTCACAACGGCCTCACGATCATTGGTCATGGATTTAGAGACGCGTCAGTGGTCATTTCAAGCCTGTGAGATTTTTGGTATCGATGCTGAGGACCTTCCGCCCATTGTGGATTGCGCGGGATCATTTGGGGTCACGGAGGCGTTCGGCGCAGAAGTCCCCATAACGGGGTTGATGGTTGATCAGCAAGCGGCACTTTATGGGGAACAGTGCCTGAGAGCAGGAGATGCCAAGTGCACCTATGGCACCGGCGCGTTTTTTCTTGTCAATATCGGCGAGGAAGCAAAACGTTCGTCAACGGGGCTGTCGACATCGGTGGCCTGGCAGTTCGGCTCGACACGTTCGTACTGCGTCGACGGCCAGGTCTATACGGCCGGATCAGTCGTGAGCTGGTTAATCGAATTGGGCTTCCTGGCAAACTCGAGTGAACTCGATGACGTCGCTCAACAGGTTCCCGATACAGGCGGCCTGTCGTTTGTCCCGTCGTTGGCCGGCCTTGGCGCACCGAATTGGGATCCTCACGCCCAAGGTCTCATCGAGGGCATCTCGCTGAGTACCCGACCTGCTCATCTTGTGCGGGCCGCACTGTTCGGTTTGGCGGCACAAATCGCGCTGATGGCCAAGAGCGCCACCGGTGATCTCGGCCAAGCACTTCGCAAACTCAAAGTCGATGGAGGACTGACTCAGTCGGCCATTTTGATGCAGTATCAAGCAGACCTCTTGCAATGTCCGGTGGAGGTCTTTTCATCGCCTCACGCCACGGCTCTGGGAATCGCCCAGATGGCCCGCAATGGCTTGGAGCCTGGGCAAATTCACAACGTCGAGCAGGATGTAGCGAGTGTCATCTTTGAACCGAAGATCTCACTCGACGAAGCCGAGAGCGAACTTGCGGCGTTTGTCCAAGCGACCCAGCGGGTCAGGGACCGATCGGCGGAACAGCAGTCATGAACGAAACCGAAGCGAACTTTGACATCGCCATTATTGGGGGAGGAGTCGTTGGTTGTGCAATCGCCCGCGAGCTTTCAGGGGGTTCATTAACCGTTGCGCTCTTTGAGTCGTCGTCGGACCTCGGCAACGGCACGTCAAAGGCCAACACCGCGATTTGGCATACAGGTTTTGATACGGTTCCCGGCTCTCTTGAGTCAAGCCTCGTACATCGTGGGTACGAGAAACTTGGGATCTTCGCCGAGCAGACGGGAATCGCGCTCGAGCGAACGGGAGCCGTCCTTGTGGCATGGGATGCAGAACAAGCAGCCGCACTCAAGAACTTGCAAGAAAAAGCCCTTGCTAACGGTGTGGTGGATACGGAAATCATTTCAGCCGAAGAGGTCATTCGCCGCGAACCTCACCTTGGCGACGGGGTCCAAGGTGGTCTGGTGGTCCCTGGCGAAGGAATCATTGATCCGTGGTCAGTCACCTTGGCATTTGCGAACCAGGCAGTGCTGCGTGGCGTAACGCTCTTTCGCTCAACGCCGATTCTGGGCATTACTGAAGCGCAGGATCGCCATCTTCTCGAGACGCACCAGGGAAGCTATGGTGCGCGCTGGCTGATCAATGTGGCAGGCCTGTATTCAGATGTGATCGACCGGATGATCGGTCATGAAGGTTTTACGATTACGCCGCGACGAGGCCAACTTTTGGTTTTTGACAAGCTGGCGCGACCCTTACTCTCGGGGATTGTCCTGCCTGTTCCGACTGAGCGAACCAAAGGCGTCCTTGTTTCTCCAACGGTGTGGGGAAATCTCCTGCTCGGTCCCACGGCCGAGGATCTCGACGACAAGGGAGACACGCGCTCAACGAGTGATGGGGTCAAGACGCTCCTCGCTGACGGAAAAAGAATTCTTCCTCGTTTGATGGATTACGACGTCACCGCGGTGTATGCCGGTCTTCGTGCCGCAACAGAGCATCGCGATTATCAGATTACGAGCTACCCCAATGAGCGCTATGTCTGCGTTGGGGGAATCCGATCGACGGGGTTAACAGGATCGTTGGGGATCGCTGAGTACGTCGCCGAACTGCTGCGATCGGTCGGAGTCGAGATTTCATCGGGGAAAGATCTTGAAAGTGGCTTCACGATGCCCCCGCTTGGCGAGTGTCAAATTCGTCCTCTTCAAGACCCAAACAAAATTAGCGAAGACCCCGCCTATGGAACGGTGCTTTGCCACTGCGAGCAAGTGAGTCTCGGCGAGGTACGCGATGCGTGCCACGCCATGATCGCTGCTGAAAACCTCGAAGGGGTCCGTCGACGGACGCGCGCCCTCAACGGACGATGCCAGGGCTTTTACTGTGGTGCCGAAGTGGTCGACGTCGTCGCCCGCGAGTTGGGAACAGCACCTGAGTCATTGATGGGTTTCCAATGAGTAGCGTGGGAGAAAATCAAATCGCCCCCGACGTGCTGATCGTCGGAGCCGGGCCCGCTGGGCTCAGTGCAGCGATTGAACTCAAGAAAAGAGGAGTCGCTCAAGTGGTGGTGATCGAGCGTGAACGAGAAGCCGGGGGAGTTCCACGCCACTGTTTCCATCCAGGCTTTGGCCTTCAAGATCTCCGTAGAAACCTCACCGGGCCGAACTATGCGCAGAGACTCGTTTCCAAAGCCCAAGATCTTGGCATCGAGATCGCCACGAGCTCAACAGTCAATGCGATTGCTCCGGACAAGACCACAAGGGTGACATCGCCGCATG